>Ga0308165_1000487_pt1 | contig 73046 bp, 56 predicted proteins | sample PhyWR2_FD_201032 | JGI IMG/M metagenome (GOLD analysis project Ga0308165, IMG submission 201032) | Phyllosphere microbial communities from UC Gill Tract Community Farm, Albany, California, United States - DLSLW.R2 | ecosystem: Host-associated > Plants > Phyllosphere > Unclassified | place: USA... | reverse complement strand
TCCACGATATGACGGATCAGCCGCTTGTCAAAACACTGGCGGGCATTGGCCCGCTCCGTAAAAATAAATTCTGTTTCTTTTGTTTCCATACACTGTTTTAAGTGTATAGCTTTTTTAGGAATCGACAAACAAATTGTTGTCCATAAATTCCAAACTCCCAACACTCCAATCTAAATTGCTGTGGCAATTGCGCTACCCCGGTCAGCACTGTTGGAGAAGATAATGCTTCTAAAAAAGCAACAACTGTATCTTTTTCTGCATTACTTAATTTTAACCCTTTTAATAACTTGTCGTTTTAAATTATTTTAATACTGTTAAATAACGTTAAGTTGTATGATTCCAAATTAACCCCGTTGTGACAAAAGAAAACATTTTTGTTTAGGTTGTAATGGTTTAAAAGGATAACTTTGCGGCTTCAAACCCACACAATGAGTGATCAGATAAAACACGAATGCGGAATCGCTTTTATTCGCCTGTTAAAACCACTTTCTTACTACCAGCAAAAGTACGGTACAGCACTTTACGGCCTTAACAAATTATACCTTTTAATGGAGAAACAGCATAACCGGGGCCAGGATGGCGCAGGTATTGCCACCATTAAGCTGGATATGAAACCGGGCAGTAGGTACATTAGCCGATACCGGAGCATGGCATCTAATGCGGTAGCAGATATCTTCGAATATGTACAGAACAAATTTGTCGATATCCAGGAAAACACCCCTGAATTAATGCAGGATACAGAATGGCTCAAAAACAACGTAAGCTTTATCGGTGAGGTGTTAATGGGCCATTTGCGTTATGGTACGCATGGTAAAAACAGCATCGAAAATTGCCACCCTTTTTTAAGGCAAAACAACTGGATGACACGTAACCTGGTCATTGCTGGTAACTTCAACATGACGAATGTTGATGAGTTATTGGAGCAATTGTACGAGTTAGGTCAGCATCCAAAAGAAAAAGCAGATACCGTAACGGTATTGGAAAAAATCGGTCACTTTTTAGATGATGAAAACCAGGAGCTTTTCGATCATTACAAAAAAGAAGGGCACGATAACGTTGCAATTACACACAAAATATCTGATAATTTAGATATCGCGAATATTCTTCGCCGCTCAGCGAAAACATGGGATGGAGGTTATTCGATCTGTGGTATGGTGGGTAATGGCGATTCGTTCATTATGCGCGATCCGGCAGGTATCCGTCCGGCATATTATTATTATGACGATGAGATTGTGGTAGCGGCTTCGGAAAGGCCAGCTTTACAAACTGCATTTAATATTCAGTTTAAGGATGTTAAAGAGATCGATCCGGGGCATGCTTTAATCATTAAGAAAAACGGTGAGGTAAGCATGGAGCAATTCCGTGAACCTACCGAAAGGTTATCTTGCTCGTTCGAGCGCATCTATTTCTCAAAAGGTAGTGATGTAGAAATTTATCGTGAGCGTAAACAGTTAGGCCGTTTATTGAGTGATAAAATTCTTCAGGCCGTTAACTACGATTTAAAAAATACAGTATTCTCATTTATTCCAAATACGGCAGAAGTGGCGTTTTTCGGAATGGTTGATGGTGTTCAGCAATATGTGCGCAGGCACCAGAAAGATATCCTTTTACATAAAAAAGAAACACTTACAGACCAGCAGCTTGAAGACCTGTTATCTTTAGCGCCACGTGTAGAAAAACTTGCGGTTAAGGATGTAAAGCTAAGAACATTCATTACTCAGGACGCAGACCGGAGTGAAATGGTAGCGCACGTTTACGATACCACCTATGGTATTATCAACAACCACCAGGATACTTTAGTGGCATTGGATGATTCGATCGTTCGTGGTACTACCTTAAAGCAGAGTATCATTAAAATTGTGGACCGTTTACACCCTAAGAAAATCATTATTGTTTCTTCTGCACCTCAGATCCGTTACCCTGATTGTTATGGTATCGATATGAGCAGGATGGGGCAGTTCGTGGCTTTCGATGCGGCAATCCAGTTGCTTACCGAGCGTGGGATGTGGCAGGTGATCGAAGATGTTTACACTAAATGTAAAGCTTCGTTACTTTTACCTAAAGAGGAAATTGTAAACCACGTTAAGGAAATTTATAAACCCTTTACTCCTGAAGAAATTTCTGCTAAAATTGCACAAATTATTACCCCAAAAGGTACTGTTGCTGAGGTTGAAGTCATTTACCAAAGTTTAGAGAACCTGCATGAGGCTTGTCCGAAAAACAAAGGTGATTGGTATTTCTCAGGAAATTATCCTACACCTGGCGGTAATAAAGTGGTTAATAAAGCTTTTGTGAACTGGAAAGAAGGAAATAATCAAAGGGCATATTAGCCCCTAAATCTCTTAAAAGGGACAAGAATAACAAATAGCTCATAGTAATATGGGCTATTTTTTTGCGCTCATTATTATTTTACCACCGAGTGCACTGAGTTTGCACAGAGAAAGAAAAGCCTTTAGGCTCCAATCATGGTGATAAACCAATTGCATTTTTGTTTTATCACTAAGGCACGGAGGCACAAAGAAGGTTCTCATCTTCATTAATACTAATGCATTTTCTCACATAAACCTGACATTCGCGGAAAGCCCGCAGGCAAATTCTTCATTTGCTGAGGACTTGCAGCATTGGCAGGACTGACGCTTAATAGTAGCAATACAACTGCTTTTCAAAACTTTTAACCATAAGGCACAATCGCTGATGTTAGAGGTGAAGGTTGATGATTTTAATAGTTCGTGAGGACACGAACCACGGGGAGAGGAAATCGTCATCTCGACCGAAGCAACGCGTAGTGGAGAGATCTTTTACGGAGATGACGATACTTCGCGACTATTTAGATTTTTACCACTGCATTTCCCTACCTAAACCTGACATTCGCGGAAAGCCCGCAGGCAAATCCTTCATTTGTCGAGGACTTGCAGGAGTGATGCTTAATAGTAGCAATACAACTGCTTTTCAAAACTTTTAACCATAAGGCACAACCGCTGATGTTAGAGGTGAAGGTTGATGCTTTTAGCGGTTCGTGAGGACACGAACCACGGCGGGAGGAAATCGTCATCTCGACCGAAGCAACGCGTAGTGGAGAGATCTTTTACGGAGATGACGATACTTCGTGACTATTTAGATTTTTACCACTGCATTTCCCACATAAACCTGACATTAGCGGAAAGCCCGGAGGCAAATTCTTCATTTGCTGAGGACTTGCAGCATTGGCAGGACTAACAATAATAGTGGTATTGCACCTGCTTTTCTAAAAATATTTGAACACCTAAGCCATCTAAGCTGGGAACGTAATATATTATACGTAAAACTTCAGATAAGTTTTAATGATTAGCCAGAAGGCAAAGAAGATAATGACCACGCCTGCAATTTTATTTAATTTTTTTAATGCATCTTCTTTAATTTTATAACGGAGTTTACTGGAATAGAAACTCTTTGCACCATCAATACCGAGTTGTGTGGCCATGGCAATAAAAAAGCAGACTAGTTTTTCGTTAAGCATGTTGTTGAGCTTAACGGAAATAATACCGCTCACAATAATCCAGAACATGAGGGTGGAAGGCGTGAGGATGCACATTAAAAAACCTTTGAGCACATAACCTCTTTTACTCACTTTTTGAAGTGTGGTACTATCGTAATTTACCGTGATCTTAGAAACCAGGTAATAAATACCAACTGCAAGTAAAAATATACCGCCGATACTGCCAACGTATTTGTCAAATTCGGCTTTATAATCTACAAACTGGCTACCAAAAAGAACCAGGCCGATTAAGACCACATCGCTAATAATTACACCAACGGCTAAAGAGAAACCAGCTTTGAAGCCCCTTTCTATGCTGGTTTTAATCATTGCAAAAAAAACCGGCCCTGTTAAAAACGACGAAATAATCCCTGCTCCTATACCTAGTAATATGGCTTCAAACATGCATTGTGTTGTTTAGAATATGCGAATATGCAACTTTATACCTAAACATTTAACATTTATTTTTGTTGCATAGGTTGCATAAAAAATACTGGTTATTAGTTTTTTTTATTTATGTTTAGCCCCATTAAAACTAGATTTATAATATGAATTCAGAACAAACACAAACCAAGTGGGCGCAATTTATCCCACTGGTCACTGTATTCTTCTTTTGGGGCTTTGTTGCCGCCAGTAATGACATTCTCATCCCGGTATTTAAAAAGGCTTTTGATTTATCTCAGGCCGAAAGCCAATTGGTTTCATTGGCATTTTACATTGCCTATACCGTAGGCGCCTTAATATATAATGGTATTTCTGTTATCATGGGGCAAGATATAGTAAACAAATTGGGTTACAAAAATTCGCTTGCACTAGGTTTGGTTATTTCTGCACTTGGAACCTTATTATTTTATCCTGCAGCAAACCTGCATTCATTTCCTTTAATGCTTTCTGGTTTATTTATTGTAGCATTAGGTTTCTCCTTACAGCAAACTGTTGCAAATCCATTAGCTATTGCATTAGGACCAATTAAAACAGGCTCACAACGTTTAACGCTTGCCGGGGGTATTAATAACTTTGGTACAACCATTGGACCACTGATTGTAAGTTTCGCTATTTTTGGTTCTGCGGCTAATGCAAATACGAACATCAGCGTAGAAAGCGTTAAAATTCCTTATTTAATATTAGGAGTAGCTTTTATTGCAGTAGCGATTTTCTTAAAAATGTCATCTTTACCTGATAGACCTGCTTTGGTTGAAGCGTCAGCAGATGATACTAAATCGATTAAGGGATCAGCTTTGCAATATCCACAATTGGTTTTGGGCATGATTGCTATTTTTGTTTACGTAGGTGTTGAAGTATCAACCGCAAGTAATTTGCCTGCTTATATGGAAAAAGATCTTGGTTTTGCCATTAAAGATATTGCTCCTTATATCTCATTATATTGGGCAAGTATGATGATTGGACGTTGGACAGGTGCTGTTGAAGCATTTACCGATAATGTAAGCACGCAAAAAGTGTTAAGGTTTATTGCGCCTTATTTGGCATTTGGTATCTTTTTAGCCGTAAATGCTATTGCGAAACATGACCTGGCTCCTTTTTATATATACGGCTTAATTATCTTGGTATTAATTGCTGCAGATATGGCAAGTAAGGGTAATCCGGCACGTATGTTACTCATCTTTTCGGCAATAGGTATTACTGCGTTGTTAATCGGAATGTTTACCAAAGGAATGGTAAGTGTTTATGCCATTACCAGTGTAGGTTTATTCTGTAGCACTTTATGGCCATGTATTTTTACTTTAGCTGTAAGTGGTTTAGGTAAACACACCAGTCAGGGAAGTAGCTTCTTAATTATGATGATTATGGGCGGTGGTATTATTAGCTGGGCACAGGGCGCAGTATCAGAATTTACAGGTATTCAACACAGTTACATCGTAGGGATCATCTGTTTTGCTTACCTGGCATTTTATGCCTGGAAAGTGGCATCAATATTAAGATCACAAGGGATTAACTTCGACCAGAAAATTTCTGGCGGACATTAATTTTTAATAAAGTAATTTTGCAGCCACAGAGATTTATTTCTTTGTGGCTTTTTTGATTTCTATATGGCAGATAAACCAAGTTTCAATTCGATATTTATGAACCTTGCCACCGATTTGGCAGCCCGTTCGCATTGCGTACGTGCACATGTTGGTGCAGTATTAACAAAAGATACCCGCATTATTTCTATTGGTTACAATGGGCCACCAGCCGGTACACACAATTGTGATGAGGAATGGCCAGAGCATGGTTGCGCACGAGATAGTAAGGGGAGCTGCTCTTTAGCCCTGCATGCAGAAGAAAATGCGATACTTTATGCCTCAAAAAACGGTTCTAAAATAGAAGGATGTACTTTATACACAACTTTATCGCCCTGTATTGCCTGCGCCCGGCTAATTTTATCATCTGGTATTAAACTGGTATATTACTCTAAGTCTTATGCAGCTTACAAAGGTTTGCCTAGTGATGAAGGTGTAGATTTTTTGAGGAAGTTTGGGGTAGAGGTAATTTTGATGGAATCTTAGAGGTTCACTGGTTCATTTGCCATTAGTTCATTTGTGAATTGCGCGGTACCTTACGAAGTTTAAAGGAGGTAGTGTGAGGCACAACTTCGTAAGTATAAGAGCGAAGTCCGCTAATTGTAAAATAAAAAACGTGTGATTATTGAGCGTTAAATTTGTTTTGCGTATTTTACAGATATGAATAAGAGATTTTTTATTGTAGGTATCGGAATTGTTTTAGTTTATTGGAAAAGGTGTGAAATCATCGACTATTTTGTTTCTAAAGGATCTAAAAATGTTAAAAAAAGGAAAATAGGTCTGCTTGACGGAAAAGCTGAAGTGGTTTTTAGAGAGGATTTTGCAATGACTAATGAAGAGTTTCTTGGCTTAAATTAAGTTTATAATTAGTGATATTAATCGAATAATTTGCGCGGATAAGTTTTATAGTTTTTGACTTTAGACTCAGTACCACCGACATCTGACTATATTATGGTTAATCAAAAGCTATGCGCTAAGCACTCACTCCATGCCCTCTGCTTAAAACTCTCCGCACACTACTAAAAATCTCAAATCTCCCCTCTCAAATCTCATATCTAATTGGTACCTTTGCGGATGCAAGAAAAAATCATTATCGTCGATTTTGGTTCGCAATTTACACAACTCATCGCTCGTAGGGTTCGCGAACTAAATATTTACTGTGAAATATATCCATATAACAATCTTCCTGAGATTACCGAGGACGTAAAAGGTGTTATCTTTTCAGGTAGCCCATACTCTGTTCGTCAGGAAGATGCACCTCAAATTGATTTATCAAAATACCATTTAAAATTTCCTTTATTGGCGGTTTGTTATGGTGCACAATATATAGCCCAACATTCTGGTGGTGCAGTTCAGCCATCTTCAACACGCGAATATGGCCGTGCTAACCTGAATTTTGTAAATCAGGAGAATAAACTATTCAAAGGCATTAACATCGATTCGCAAGTTTGGATGAGCCATGGCGATACCATTACCGATATTCCTGAAAACTTTGAACTGATTGCCAGTACAGATAGTGTAAAAGTAGCGGCTTATCATATTAAAGATTCTGATACTTATGCCATCCAGTTTCACCCTGAGGTAACCCATAGTATTGATGGAAAAATCCTTTTAGAAAACTTCCTGGTTGATATTTGCGGATGTAGCCAGGACTGGACTTCTGCTGCTTTTGTTGAAACCACAATTGCCGATATTAAAGCTACTGTAGGTAACGATAAAGTTGTTTTGGCGCTTTCAGGTGGTGTTGATAGCAGTGTTGCTGCGGTACTTTTACATAAAGCCATTGGTACAAACCTACACTGTATATTTGTTGATAACGGTTTATTGCGTAAAAACGAATATGAAAGTGTTTTAGAGCAGTATAAAGATTTTGGCCTGAACATTAAAGGCGTTGATGCAAAGGATAAGTTCCTGGGGCAGTTGGCTGGAGTAGAAGATCCGGAAACAAAACGTAAAATTATTGGTCGTGTGTTTATCGAAGTTTTCGACGAAGAATCTCATCTGATTCAGGATGTGAAGTGGTTAGCACAAGGCACAATTTACCCGGACATTATTGAGTCAGTTTCGGTTAAAGGGCCATCAGCAACCATTAAATCGCACCATAATGTAGGCGGTTTGCCGGATTTCATGAAATTAAAAGTAGTTGAGCCTCTTAAAACTTTATTTAAAGATGAAGTGAGAAGAGTAGGTACTGCTTTAGGCTTAGAATCGTTTATTCTGGGTCGTCACCCATTCCCTGGGCCAGGCTTAGGTATCCGCATTATTGGCGAGGTTACTCCTGAAAAAGTAGCCATTTTGCAAGATGCCGATAAAATTTATATCGACAATTTAAAAGAAGCAGGTTTATACGATCAGGTATGGCAGGCCGGAGCCATTTTTTTACCCGTAAGATCGGTAGGGGTGATGGGCGATGAACGTACCTACGAAAATGTAATTGCATTGAGAGCGGTAGAATCATTGGATGGTATGACCGCAGACTGGTGTCACTTACCTTACCCGGTACTGGCTAAAATTTCTAATGAAATTATCAATAAAGTTAAAGGGATCAATAGAGTGGTATATGATATCAGCTCTAAACCACCTGCAACAATCGAGTGGGAATAATTCAGTTGTGAGTTTTCAGTTTGGAGTCCAAACTGCATAAAATAAATGTGATGCTAGCAAGGTGGAATAAACTTTGCTAGCATATTTTGTTAAAAATGATAGGTATGAATTTCAAGAAGGTTTATGGATTGCTGGTTTTGTTTACGATAGTTTTGGGTGCTTGTTCGCCTAAAATCAGGACACCCAAGCCCGAAAAGAGTAAACCGGATGAAAAAGAGAAACCTGCAGATAAAAAGCCTGTCAAAAAGTTTTCGCAGGCAAGTGTTTCCCTGCTTGTTCCCTTTAAATTGAACGAGCTGAAATTAAAAACAGCCACAAAAGCCGATATCGAGAAATACGCGATGCCTATCGATTTTTATCAGGGCTTTAAACTGGGGTTGGATTCTGCCGCGGCCCTGGGTTTAAATTTTAAACTAAATGTTTTCGATACAGAGGATGACAATGCACATATATCGCTCTTATACAGGAATGAGCGTTTTAAACAAAGCAATTTAATCATTGGCCCGGTTTTTCCTGAGGGATTAAAGTTTATCTCCAATTATGCCAAGGAAAATAATGCAATCATTGTATCTCCATTGGCCGCCTCCGAACCTACTGAATTTAACAATCCAAACCTGGTGTCGATTGTAAATAATATTGGCTTACATGGTAAAAAGATCGCAACCTATCTGGCTAAAAATTACAATCCCGCTAATACAATAGTGGTATTGATTAATCCTAAAAAAACGGAAGACGAGCAATTTGCAGCACCTGTAAGGAACTATCTTCAAACCAATACCAAATTTATTGTGCAGGAGTATGCTTCGGTCTATACCTTTGAAACAAGGATGATCAAAGGCAAACAATATGCCGTGGTACTTACTTCTTCCGACCGTGCTTTTGTACTCCCTACTATCGAAAAACTGTATAAATTAAAACATCTTCCGGCAGGTGGATATAACATCTCGCTTTTTGGGCACCCGAACTGGGTTAAACAGAATTATCCTACCGATAAACTGCAGGATCTGAATACCATCATCAGTTCATCTTACAAAATAGACTATAAAAATAGTGCAGTGGTCACTTTTATTAAAAAATACCGCTATAAATATGGTTTCGAGCCTGGCGAATATGCTTTTAAAGGATTCGATGTTGGCTATTATTTTGGTAAACTACTGGTAACTTACGGCGAGGATTATAGAGATTATATTGTAAAGGATAGGTACAAAGGGCTGCATAATAATTTTTCATTTATCCATGACGAAAAATTAGGCTATATTAACACCAGTTTAATGCTGTTGAAGTTTAAAAACTTTGCTTTAAGCCCAGTTGAGTAATCTATCATTTTCTTCCATTTTAATTATTGCATGAGAGCAGATCATCAGTTAAGAGCCTTTGAACAGATTTTAAATAGTTATGATGGAAGTTTGCCCTTACATCGTTTTCTGCCTGCTTATTTTAAACAGCATAAGCAAATGGGTTCGTCAGACAGGAGGTGGGCTACCCGGCATATTTATAGCTTCTTTAGATTAGGAAAAGCCCTCCCAACGCTTCATCATGAAGTCCGTTTGAGTATTGCAGATTTTCTCTGTCACGATACTTTAAGCTTGCTGGTGGAGAAGAAATTACCAGATTTAAAGGAAAACATCACTTTGCCGCTGGAGGAAAAATTAGCGCTGATTAAAGTTAAATACCCCGATTTTAATCTGGAAGACGTTTATCCTTTCCATGCAGCACTTTCTGGCGACATTGATAAAGAAGCATTTTTTACCTCGTTCTTTAAACAGCCCAATCTGTTTATTCGGGTGAAAGCTGAAGAAGCTGCGGCAATTAGCTCTAAATTGGAAGGTGAAAATATTGTGGTTAAAGCGATTACTGATACCACCCTGGCTTTACCCAATGGAACCAAGCTTGAAAACATTTTAAATGAGGGAAGTTACCAGGTTCAGGATTTATCCTCTCAACATACTGGTTTATATTTTAAGCCTGATAAATGGGATAAATGGTGGGATTGCTGCGCGGCATCGGGTGGGAAAACACTGTTGTTGCATAGTCTGGAGCCTGTAATCGAGCTTTTGGTTTCTGATCTAAGAGAAAGCGTGCTCTTAAATTTAGATGAACGTTTCCGTTTAGCAGGGATTAAAAAATACCACAAAAAAGAACTGGATCTTCTGCAGAACAACGATCAGGTTTTGCACCATTATCAGTTTGACGGAATTATTTTAGACGCGCCTTGTACAGGTTCAGGCACCTGGGGAAGAACACCAGAAATGCTTACTTTTTTCGAAGAACGTAAAATCAATCAGTTTGCAACCATCCAAAAGGGCATTGTACAGAACGTGGTAAAATACTTAAAACCAGGTAAACCTTTAATTTACATTACCTGTTCTGCTTTTGCGCAAGAGAACGAAGCTGTTGTGCAGCATATACTGGATACACTTCCATTAGAATTGGAAAAGATGGAACTGATAAAAGGTTATGAAAATAATGCTGATACGATGTTTGTGGCAAGGTTGATTAAGAGGAGCCAGGATTAATCACTCGCTTCGTCACCCTGAATTTATTTCAGGGTCTTAGGGTATAGATGCTGAAACAAGTTCAGCATGACGCCCACTTAAGGAATGGGAGTTTTACAATAAATACTACGTATGTTCAAACCAGGATCTGAAATTTCTTTTGACGTATTTCACCGCCTCTACCAAAACGGCGATGGCTCCAATAATTAAGGTATATTCTTCAAAGCTGTTCATGATGTAAGCTTTAATGTTTAGATGAATATACGGAATTATTGTTACAGGTTGATTGGAGGATTGTCATTTAATAGAGTGGTCGTCATTTCGACCGTAGTGGAGAAATCTTTAAACCTACAATTTAAAGATTTCTCCATTTCGCTACCAATGAAGAATTGGCAGGCTTCAGTCGAAATGACGATCTAGCTGGAACTAAAGCCCTGTATTATTTCTGAACAACTTAATCGCGATGGCCAATAAAATTACGCCAAAAGCTTTACGTAAGATGTTTAAGCCTGATTTTCCGAAAAGTTTTTCCAATCTGTTGGTATTTTTTAAGACAAAGTAAACAAACAACATGTTGAGTATAATGCCCACCAGTATATTCTGGGTATGGTATTCTGTTTTTAGCGAGAGTAAGGTAGTCATTGTTCCGGCTCCGGCAATTAAAGGAAAGGCCAATGGAACGATGGATACCGTTTCTGGTGCTTCTTCTTTAAAAATGGTTAATCCCAATACCATTTCCATGGCGATAAAAAAGATTACAAATGAGCCTGCAATAGCGAAAGATTCTACATCTAATCCGATTACCTTTAATAACGATTCGCCAACGAATAAAAAAAGGATCATTAAACCTGCTGCCACCAGCGATGCTTTTTCCGATTCGATATGTCCTGCTTTTCTGCGTAATTCGATTACAACCGGAATGGCGCCTAAAATATCGATAATCGCAAAGAGCACCATCGTTGTTGATATGATCTGGCTTAAGTTGAACGTCATAAAATCGAATTTCATAGCTGGACAATTTTAAGCAAAGGTAGCGGAATTTGTATCAATTCCTCAATTGTGCGATTATTTATTAGAAATAGAACTGTGTTCTTAAAGTAAGTACATTGTCCTTTCTGTCAGCGGTATAATCTTTTATCTGAGTCGATTCATTTTTAATAATATCGTAATAAATTACCGCCTTAAAGTGTGGATTAAAGTGATGTAAAAAGCCAAAGCCAAAAGTATCAAAGCGAACGTCTGCAGCAGAGAGTCCTCTATCGCTTGAAATGTCAAGTCCTTTCACCTTTGCATTCGGATCATACCAATCATACTTTAAAATAAGCTGGTTGTCGGTACTGTTTAAGGTTTGTACAAAGGTAAGATAGGCTCCGTTAAAAGTTCTGGTATAATAAGGCAAGGCTACCGATTTATTATCAACAGGATAGGAGCCAGGAGTGGTTGAGGTTGTTGAAGTGCCTGTTTGTAGTCCTGATACCACCTCGGCCCTTAATTCTGATTTCCAGCTTTTGGTTTTTGTAGCCAGCTGAATATCGGCACCATAATATCTCCTTGGTGCTACCTTATTAATTGTTGAAGCGGATGAATCCTTTACCATTCGCCATTGATCGTTACTCCTGTCCATTTTATAGCTAACAGGTAAACGATGGTTTAAACCACCTTGTAAGGTGCTGATACCGCCTGCAATGGTGAATTTATTAAAGGCATAAGTTTTATGGCTTAACCGGAAGATAAAATCTTTGCTATTATCAAATTCTCCTGCCCCGGCTAAACCCTGCCCATTGTAAATGCCGGCATCAAATACAAAGTTTTTAAGTGTAGCATCTTTCCAACGCGGATTTAGGGTAAAAGTAACCCCCAGATCGCGTTCTGTTTTCATTAAAATTTGCGACATCCGTCCACGCTCTGGTGCTTCCCTGACAGAAGAAGACAATTGCAGTTCATTTCCAAACGGACGGCCCGAAAGACCAAGCGTTACTGCCAGTATCTTCCATTTGTTTTCGTAATAACGTCCCCAGAAATCGCGGATGGCCACACCTTGTTCTGTACCGTCAAACTGAAGTACAAAATAAGTAGAAGGACTCCCATCTTCTGTGAGCATCATGTAATCGGCCCTTAAACGACCTCGTCTCAATCTGAACCGGTTATTGGTAAATTCGCCAAAATTGCCTCCCTGGTATTCTGCCTGTGTGCCGTTTGATTGCGCAACCTGAAATTGTGGCTGTAAATATCCACTAAACGATAATGAGCCATATTTCTTTGAAATAATAAGCAAATGGTTTACCGTTGTAGAATCCATTACATCGTTAATTGTTCTTTGTGCATAGCCTAATGTGGATATGAATAGTAAAACAACAGTTAAAGAGAAATAAGCGCTCTTAATTTTAGCAGAATTGCGGTACATCTTATCAATTTTCTGCAAAGGTAGTTTTATTAACAATTATTTAACATAAAAAAAGCCCCGACTTTAATCGGGGCTTTAATTTTTTTGAAAAATATAGCTTATTTAGCGTCTTTCAAATGTGAATTCTTTTTACTGTATCCGAAGTAAATGATAAAGCCTAAAGCCAACCAGCCAAATAGTCTTAACCAGTTTGTCCAGCCTAAACCAAGAATCATTAAGCCACAGGCAACTACACCAAGAATTGGAATTAATGGTACCCAAGGTGTTCTGAACTGACGTGGAAGATCAGGATCAGTTTTTCTTAAGATAATTACCGCTATACAAACCAACATAAAGGCAAATAAAGTACCGATACTGGTCATATCGCCCACTACATCACCTGGGATAAATGCAGCAAACAGACCTACAATTACCAGGATCACTAAATTTGCTTTATAAGGCGTTTTAAATTTAGGGTGTAATTCGCTGAACATTTTTGGCAATAAACCATCTTTACTCATTGAATAAAATACACGGCTTTGGCCTAATAACATCACCAGGATTACAGAAGAGAAACCTGCTAAGATAGCTACGGTAACCAATTTGGCTAACCAGCTATAGCCTGTCATATATTCACTGATTGCAGCCACAACTGATGCCTCACCACCTTTGGTTCTGAAGAACTCAACCGGAGCGATACCTGTTAAAACGTGTGCAAATAAGATGTATAAAACAGTACATACTGCTAATGAACCTAAGATCCCGATTGGCATTGCAGTTTTAGGGTTTTTAGTCTCCTGAGCTGCGGTACTCACTGCATCGAAGCCGATAAACGCGAAAAACACTGTTCCTGCAGCACCAATAACACCCCAGAAACCACCAAAACTATGGCTGATACCTGCATGATCTACATAAGTAGTCGCTTCTGGAATATATGGATGGTGATTGGCTTCGTGTATAAAGCTCCAACCCAATATAATGATTAGGATTACGATACCTACTTTTGTGATTACGATTATTCCGTTTACAAAAGCAGATTCTGAAGTTCCTTTAATTAAAAGTAAGCTCAATAAGGCTACAATAAATAATGCAGGAAGATTGATTATACCATTTACAGTTCCGTCAGGGTGCGATTGGAAAGGCGAGTGGCACCACTCATAAGGTATGGGCGAAGTATGCAATACTTCTACCAGTAGTTTATTTAAGTATTCGCTCCAGGCAATACCTACAGTTGCAGCTCCAACGGCATATTCTAACACCAAATCCCAGCCAATTACCCAGGCCATAAGCTCGCCCATGGTGGCATAAGTGTAAGTGTAGGCACTACCTGAAATCGGAATAGATGATGATAATTCTGCGTAGCATAAACCGGCTAATGCACAACCTATTGCAGCAATAATAAAGCCGATGGTAACAGATGGCCCGGCGTTTTGTGCAGCAGCAGCAGCTGTTCTAACAAATAAACCAGCACCAATAATTGCGCCCACACCCAATGCCACTAATGCACCGGCGCTAAGTGTACGCTTTAAGCCTTTGGCTGAATCTCCTGCTTCTTCTAGCAGTAAATGCATTGGCTTCTTAGTAAATAAACCCATATTTTAGTTTTTGTTTAGATTATTTCAGCTCCAAACCTAAATAAAAATTACGAAAATGTAAAAGGGATTTAAGTTAAAAATCCCTTTTATACTTTTTCTATCCAGGTTTTTACAACTAATGCGCTAAAGTATCGGTTGTATTGATTAAAGTATCGGTTTTTGTGTTGCCCAAACCATCGGTTTTTTGCTCAATTCTGATTTCTTTACGAACTTCTGTGCGGTGTTCGCTTGCAATTGCCTTAACTGCGATGTAAGGAGCAATAACTAGTGAAACGATAGACATTAATTTGATCAAAATGTTCATCGAAGGGCCTGAAGTATCTTTAAAAGGATCACCAACAGTATCTCCGGTTACAGAAGCTTTATGTGGTTCTGATTTTTTATAGTGCATTTCACCATTAATCATTACACCTTGTTCGAAAGATTTTTTAGCATTATCCCATGCACCGCCGGCATTGCTCTGGAAAATTCCCATCAATACACCAGTTACCGTAACACCAGCCAATAAACCGCCTAAAACTTCTGGTCCAAAGGTAAAGCCCACAATCACCGGGGTTATTAAAGCAATAGCACCAGGCATCATCATTTCACGGATAGAGGCTTTGGTAGAAATGGCCACACACTTTTCGTATTCGGGTTTTGCTTTATATTCCATAATACCTGGAATTTCCCTAAACTGGCGACGCACTTCCTGCACCATATCCATCGCGGCTTTACCAACCGCCTGAATACATAAAGCAGAGAAAATAAAAGGGATCATTCCGCCAACAAATAAACCCGCCAGAACAGGTGCTTTATAGATGTCAATTGCAGAAATGCCTGCAATGCCAACAAAGGCAGCAAATAACGCCAGAGAGGTTAAGGCAGCTGATGCAATGGCAAAACCTTTACCTGTTGCTGCGGTAGTGTTACCCACGGCGTCTAAATTATCAGTACGTTCACGCACTTCCGGAGGTAACTGGCTCATTTCGGCAATACCACCAGCATTATCCGCAATCGGTCCGAAAGCATCTATTGCCAGCTGCATGGCTGTGGTTGCCATCATTCCGGCTGCAGCAATAGCAACACCATACAAACCTGCAAAGTGGTAAGAAGCCATAATCCCTCCGGCCAAAACCAAAATAGGGATCACGGTAGATTTCATCCCAACTGCTAAACCTGCAATAATATTGGTGGCATGCCCGGTTGAAGATTGTTGAATAATTGAATTTACAGGTCCTTTGCCCATTGCGGTGAAATATTCGGTTACGATACTCATAATCGTACCCACTACCAAACCCACCATAATGGCATAAAATACATTGATGCTCGAGAATTCATATCCACGAAGTTTAAGCGTTTCAGGCAGCATCCATTTCACAATAAAGAATGAAGCCACGGCTGTAATCACAATTGAAGACCAGTTACCCAGGTTCAGCGCATTTTGAACATTTGATTTATTATCTTTAATGGTGACGAACCAGGTGCCGATGATTGAAAATATAATGCCCATTCCACAGATTACCATGGGTAGGAGGATAGGAGACATTCCTCCGAAATTATCTTTTACATCAATCTCCTGTCCTAAAACCATTGTAGCCAGAATAGTGGCTACGTACGAGCCGAATAAATCGGCGCCCATACCGGCAACATCACCCACGTTATCGCCCACGTTATCGGCAATGGTAGCAGGGTTGCGCACATCATCTTCAGGAATACCTGCCTCCACTTTTCCCACTAAATCTGCACCAACATCGGCAGCTTTGGTATAGATACCACCGCCAACACGTGCAAATAAGGCTATAGATTCGGCACCCAAAGAAAACCCGGTTAAAACTTCTATTGCAGTTTTCATTTCAGTACTGTTAACCGAAACAACGTTGAAATGCTTTAAAAATATAATAAACAAACCACCTAAACCTAAAACAGCTAGTCCGGCAACCCCCAAACCCATTACCGTACCTCCGGTAAAAGATACTTTTAAGGCTTGTTTTAAACTCGTTCTGGCAGCTTGAGTGGTTCGTACATTGGCTTTAGTGGCCGATTTCATACCGATATAACCTGCAGTTGCAGAAAATACTGCTCCAATAATGAAAGAGATGGAGATAATCCAGCTCGAATGCATCGGAATGCCATTTATTTCAGTAATGGTTCCTGAATAGGCCAGGAGTGCAGCTGTAAAAACAGCGAAAATACTCAATACCCTCCATTCAGCTTTTAAAAAGGCCATAGCGCCATCAGCTATGTAGCCCGCAAGTTCCTGCATGTTTTGATCACCCGCATCCTGCTTGTTTACCCAGGCGCTTTTAATCATCATAACTATAATCCCAACAAGGCCCAGCGCCGGGATACAGTAAATTAAATTGTTTTGTAAAAATTCCATAGTTAATAATTGATTTTTATATTTGGTTAGTTGTTATTTAGTTCAATGGTTCGTTAGTCATTAGTTCAATCGTCATTACTGATTGGTTATTGATACCTGGTCATTTTGTAACCGGGTTAACTAGTTAATTGTTTAAATCGGTTAATTATCTCCAAACGCCTCGCGCTAAGCGCTCTGCTCCAAACTCTTCGCCAGCAACACTCTAGCAAGATAACAAAATATTTTTGTGGTTAAAATTTTACAGCACCTGTGAATAAAATTTTGTCATCATAAAATAATATCCTACAATTTCTTTTTTTTAAATAAATTAGCGACAAACTAAACCAGACTAAAAAATGAAAATTGAAAAAGAAGATACACCTTCTAAAAGAAAATTAAGCCTTTTTGATGCCACCATGTTGGTAATGGGTTCAATGATCGGAAGCGGTATCTTTATTGTGAGTGCCGATATCATGAGGAACTTAGGTTCTGGTTATTGGCTAATTGTAGTGTGGATAATCACCGGCGTAATGACCGTTGCAGCTGCAATTTCTTATGGAGAACTTTCTTCCATGTTTCCAAAGGCGGGTGGGCAATACACCTATCTGAAAGAGATTTTTGGTAAAATGATGGGGTTTCTTTATGGCTGGGGCTTGTTTACTGTAATTCAAACCGGAACCATAGCAGCTGTTGCTGTTGCTTTTGGTAAATTTACGGCTTACCTCATCCCTGCCTTAAACGATGCTGCTCCAATTTTCCAAAGCGGCGGTTATAAAATTACCTGGATTCAGATTCTGGCTATCGGAGTAATTCTGCTTTTAACTTATATCAATACAAAAGGTGTTGAGGGAGGCAAAATTTTGCAGAATATTTTTACAGGTTCTAAAATTGTCGCTTTAATTGGCTTGATTATTTTGGGCTTTCTTTTGGTGAAAAACAGTTTTTGGACAGGAAACATGAGCTTTGGCTGGCACGCTTTCAATAATCTTAAAACAGATGCAAGCGGCAATTTACTTAAATCGGGATGGGAATCTATCTCCGGAATGACCATAATGGGTGGAATTGCAGCTGCAATGGTAGGCTCTGTATTTTCTAGCGTTGCCTGGGAAAACGTAACTTTTGTTTCAGGTGAAATCGAAAACCCTAAAAGGAATGTAGTGCGTTCTATGGTTTTAGGTACCTCAGCGGTAATGATCCTTTATTTATTGGTTAATTTTATTTATCTCAATACCCTAAACCGGGATAGTATTGCTTTTGCCTTAAATGATCGGGTTGCTGTTGCAGCCTCAGAGCAAATTTTTGGTAGTGGGGTTGGCACAATCATCATTGCTTTGCTGGTAATGATTTCTACTTTCGGTTGTGTTAACGGAATCGTATTGGCAGGGGCAAGGGTGTTTCAAACCATGGCTAAAGACGGAATGTTTTTTAAAGCAGCGCTTAAAAACAATAAAAACGGCGTTCCTGAAAGATCACTTTGGATGCAGGGCATTTGGGCATCTGCCTTATGTTTGAGCGGGCAATATGGTAATCTTTTAGATATGATCTCCTTTGTTATTGTGCTCTTTTATATGATTACTGTTTTTGGTGTGATTTATTTAAGAATAAAACAACCTGGTTTAGAAAGACCTTACAAAACCTGGTTATATCCGGTTACGCCAATTATTTATTTATTAATCGGTGCAGCATTTTGCATTTTGCTTTTAATTTATAAGCAACAATATACCTGGCCGGGGCTCATAATTGTTTTGCTGGGGGTGCCTGTATACTTTTTGATTAATAAAAAAGAACAAGAGGGTTAGTTGTCTCATAAATATAGAATTGTCATCCTGAGGGTTAATTAATTGTATAAAAATCAATATAAATCTATGCGTAAAAATCCCTTGAGTTACCGTCATTTCGAGCGGAGTGCAACGCAGTCGAGAAATCTAACTAAATAGATCTCTCCATTTCGCTGCGCTACAGTCGAGATGACGACCTTTCTATTGGAGTCTGTCAACGGTAGTTTGTCGAAGGACGTTTTTTTAAATGTGTTACAAGGCGTTTCGACACTTCGTCAAGTTCAGTACAGGCTGAGCTCAACGTGACAATTCGATTGAATAAAATTTATGATACAGCCTCTTTACATTAAAGGATAATGTCTGTCAACCAACTTAGGTTTCAAATCTCATATCAACCTCACCAGCCTCATTTTTACACTTTGAAAAGCAGGGTTCTGTTTCAATCGGTTCCGAAAGTCCCGTTATCCGCTTTACTCACCCGATAGAAAAAATCGGGTTCGTGTTCGCTGCTACCGGGTTTAGTTAACATAAATCTTTGCATTAAACTCATTTCTAAACCCGACATAGCGGATACCGGCCATGCGCCTAAGGCCTGCAGGCGTATGAGCATGTGGCGGGACTGACATAACGAAGGACCACAGGCTTTGCTTTTCTAAAAAAGAGAACTCAATTTTTAAACGCTGAAAGCGGTAGGGTGTTTTCCCTAAACCCTAAACCCTAAACCCTAAACCCTAAAACATATGCTTATCTTACCTCTCAAGGTCCAAATTCATTTTTACACTTTGAAAAGTAGGTCTCTGTTTTAATCGGTTCCGAAAGTCCCGTTATACGCTCTACTCACCCGATAGAAAAAATCGGCTTCGTGTTCGCTGCTACCGGGTTTAGCTAACATAAAGCTGTGCAGGATATGGACTGCCCTCAAGAAGTGCCTGTATTTCCCAATAGCTGCTATTCATACCTTTTTCCTCCAACTTTGAACCTTCTAACCTCAGTTCGATTAATAATATTCCTTTAAAGGTATATTACAGACATTTTCGTTCATAGCGTCACCCTGAATTTATTTCAGGGTCTATCTAACAGGAAAGATGCTGAAATAAATTCAACATGACGATCGCGCTAGTTTTAAGAGCTTAGTCAGTATAAATAGATATTAATCGAATTGAGGTTTCTATCTAAATTTTGTATATATTTTTATACTTATTTCTTACATAATTGTATGCCTCTAGCTTCATTACAGATAATTTTTCCACATTTATTAAAAACCTAAAATATTAGTTTTAGGGTGGTTTTAAGCTGATTTTAGTGCGATTTTCTTGCTTTTATTTAAGAGTTATTGATTGTTAATCAATGGTATAGTGCATTTGTTGGCCTGATATTTGGTTTAGAAAAAGTGGTAGCTGCAGCAACCTTAACCAAATTTTTAACCTTTTAAATTTTAAACTTATGGCTTTCAAAGCTAGATTAAACTTTTCAGGCAAGGAGTACGATGTGCTTCACTGTGCCTATGCGTTAAACCGTGATGTAGATGCTAAAGGAAGACCTTCTTCCGGAGTTTATGGCGGTACCATCGACATTGAGATCGAATCAACCGAAGACACCTCAATAATCGAGGCGATGGTAAACAACCAGTACAAACCCATTACAGGAACCCTTCTGATCAAAAAATCCGAGGAAGATGCCAAAATGAAAGAAGTTAACTTCGAAGACGGTTACATTGTTAAATATTCCGAAGGGATCAACATTGTGGGCGATCATGCGATGACGCTTAAGTTCCAGATTTCTGCCCGCAAGCTTAAATTAGGAAGCGCCGAGCATGTTAACGATTGGCCAAAAGCATAGTCTAAGGTTGACGGTAGAAAGGTTGAAGGTGTAAGGTTTAAAACGCCAACGGCCACACGCCAAGCCCAATGTTTAGTTAGGTAGAAGGTGTAAGGTTTAGGGTTTAAGGCAATTAAATGCCAACCGCCATGCGCCAAGCCCAATGCTTAGTTAGATTGAGGGTAGAAAGGCTGAAGGTGTAAGGTTTAAAACGCCAACCGCCACACGCCAAGCCCAATGCTTAGTTAGGTATAAGGTGTAAGGTTTAGGGTTTAAGGCAATTAAACGCCATGCGCCGCCACCTGCTTAGTTAGGTTGAGGGTAGAAAGGTTGAAGGTGTAAGGTTTAAAACGCCAACCGCCATGCGCCAAGCCCCTGCTTAATTCGGTAGAAGGTTTAAACGCCTAACATTAAGCACCATGCTCCTCGCTAACCGCCAACCGCAATTCATTTCATTTTTCAAAACATTTAAATTTTACTACAATGGCATTCAAAACCCGTTTAAACTTAGGATCAAAAGAATTTGATGTACTACAGTGCAACTTTTCATTAAATAGAGATGTAGACGCTAAAGGCCGTCCATCATCAGGTGTTTATGGTGGTACCATTCACATCGAAATCGAATCAACTGAAGATACTTCAGTAATCGAATCAATGGTTAACAACCAGTATAAGCCGCTTTCAGGAACATTGGTGTTCAAAAAAGGCGAAGAAGATTCAAAAATGAAAGAGCTTTCTTTCGAAGATGGTTACATCATCCAGTATAACGAAGGTATTGCGGTAAACGACAATACCCCAATGACTTTAAGTTTCGTAGTATCTGCCCGTAAACTAAAACTGGGCAATGCAGAACACGAAAACGATTGGCCGAAAGCTTAAAGATTATCCCCTAAAGCGAACGTAGGCCATTGCTTGCGTTCGCTTTCCATACTTATAAATTCGAAAAAAGATAAGCTAAGGTTTAGCTGTTTGTATTAAGGTCGTTTTCATGTATGATGAAATACGATTTTAAACTTATAGTTAGGTGTTGGAAAGAGGGTGAATTGAAGAAGATTTTTAAGAAATTCACCGTTCAGGTAATTTAAAATTTATATAAATGCTACGCTCAATTTCTAAGGTCAAAGTACTTTCTGTGATTTTTTGTGCCATTATGCTTTGTTTTTTTAGCTGCAATGGTAATCGTGCTCAGCACAAACAACAAGAGGATCAGTTTCAAAAAACTGTTCATCAGGAAACAGATAGTATACACCTGTTTCTTACTTACATCGATTCGGTTTCAAAAATCCCGTTATCAAAATTTAACGAGGCCAGCTTGATTTCGTTAAATAAAACATTTTCAGGTAAGTTGCCATTAGTTCTGTATAACGATGGGAAACATAATGAGGATAACAAAATTATTGCACAGGTTTATAAAAATAAAGATACAGCCACTACGATAAAAGCAGGAGTGATTTTTCTGGTGCCAAAATCCATTACAAATGCTTTGCATATAGCAGATTTTACGCGCTATTTCGGAAGCCTCAGGAAGGAAAAGCCTATGATAGGTGTAACCGAGCAACCACTTCCCGTGCAGATTGATGTTTCTGCCAGTACCTCGGTTAAATTAACTTTTAACAACAATGAAAAGCTGGATCAGGCTCAGGTAATAATGGTAGAGGTTTTAAAATACAATTAATTTAACAGAATGAATACGCTCGTAAAGATTAAGGAATTTGATGCCCATGGTGGGCCTTCGAATATTAAAATGGGGGGAGATGGGCATGCGCAGACCGCTACAACTGTTGGAAGGTTTGTTATAAAAAGTATTGAGAAACATGTGAGTTATGGTAAATATGCCGAATGGTCTGGCATAGCATGGGGTACCGAAATTAAAATAAGTGGAAACATTGTGATGGTAAAACATATGGGTAACTGGAAAAAGTTAACCGATGTAAATGCACAATGGGGAAAATATAAAAACGATCAGCGTGGCGTTACAAATGCAGTGCTAAAATACCAGCGAGAGCTTTATCCCGGTTCTCCCATCCCTACAAAATGGTTGTTTAACGATTTTGGACATGTTTCTGTTAAATATTTCAAAGATACCAACAACGATCGTAAAATGAATGGTAAGGAATATATCATGGGTGATTTTATACATACCACTCCACCGGATGAAGCTGCAACATCAATGGGGAAAATCTTTCAGCTGGCAGAATCACACGGATGTATCCATGTAAGGCCTAAAGATATCGACACAATGATTGGCAATGGTTATTTAAAAAAAGGGAATACCATAGAAGTGCATCCATACACTAAGAAAGCTATAGATGCCTCACACAAACGAAATGCAGCAGGTGTACAATTTGAAGTACATTTCTATCCGGGGCTTTATAAAATTGCCGTGTATAAATCCATGTAGCCTACAACGCTGCTCCCACAATAAATTATAATATTATGGAAAACAAACTTATCGTAGAAATTAATATTGAAGATACGGCGATTGCCCATTTTGCTTCTTTTAGTTTAATACAAGCCTTTAATCAACACCATTATTTTGAACTGCACTGTAATCATGATCAGCTGGGTACACCAGGTTTAATCAATTTAGATGACAGTCGCGATTTTGTAGGTAAAACCTTAATTGCTGCTTTTGGGCACTCTATAGAAGGGATGCAGCATTTTACCGGCCTGGTTACCAAGGTAGAGCTCTCGCAGAGCCATGGCTATCATGGCGTTTTAATTATAAGTGGTTATAGCCCTACCATATTAATCGACCGCGGACCGGATCTGGGTTCTTACCTCGATAAAGACCTAGATACTATTGTAAAACTTGCTACAAAAGATACACCAGCCAACGATTTAACTATAGTGGCCAATGCATCCAGAAAGGCAGCGATAGATTACCTGATTCAATACCGGGAGAGTGATTTTGCATTCCTAAACCGGCTATCAGGCGAATACCACGAGTGGTTTTATTATGATGGCAGGCAGCTCAATTTTGGCAAGCCCGACGAACAGAAAGAAATAGCGCTTTTTTATGGTCGCGATGTGCATAACCTGCAATACGCCATGGAAGTTTCGCCGATAAAATATAAGCGTTTTGCCTATAATCCTAAACAGGATGAAATGCTGCATAGTGAAAGTACGGGGAAAGCGGACGGAAATCCAGATTTGGCACATGCCATTAAGGCCTCCAATTCGATGTACAGCAAAACCTTTAACCAGCCTTCATTAATTCGGGTTGATAATGGCAATGATATTAAAAGCCATGTAGAGAATGAAGAAAAGGCCCACATCAGTGAATTGTTAAAAATTAACGCCAGTGGTGATAATGCCGCACTGGGTATCGGCAGTATTGCCGAAATTACCATGAGTTTGAGGAAAGAGCTTGCTTTTGCAACCGAAAGCCTGGGAAAATTTCTGATCACCAGTATCAACCATCAGATAGATGGAACAGGTAAATACAGCAACACTTTCGAAGGCCTGGTGGCTACCACGGAACGTTTGATGGTAAGAAATTATGAAAAACCACATTCGGATATGCAGCTGGCCGATGTGATCGATAATGATGATCCACAGGGGCAGGGCCGGATTAAGGTTAAATTTAAATGGGAATGCCAAACCAACGACCCAACTGAATGGCTAAGGGTTGTTAGCCCCAATGCCGGAAGTGGCGATACAGGGAAAAACAGGGGTTTCCATGTCATCCCTGAAAAGGGCGATCAGGTGGTGGTTGCTTTTGAAGAAGGCAACGTGGCCAGGCCTGTAGTAATGGGCAGCGTGTACCATGGCAAAAGTGGCGATAGCAGTGGATTCAAGAATAGCAATATTAAGGGCATGACTTCAAGAAAGGGAAGCGCACTTACCTTTGATGATTTGGGACATCATCTTGAGCTGGGAACTAACAAGAGCAATTTTGTGAAGATTGAAAATGGTCCAGGATTTATTACTGAGCAGGCTGACAACAAAATAACATTAAGTACAGGCGGCAAAGATGGAAGTAGCATTACGCTGAATAGTAATGGGACTATTGATATTGTTGGCAAGGTGATTAATATTCAGGGTACCCAGGCTATTAATGCAAATGCGAGAGATAAGCCGGGAGATGCTGTAAATATTGGGAAAAATGCAACTACAGTAGTTACTATAGATACAAAAAATATCGATTCTAAAGCAAGTAATGGTATTGCTGTAACCTCTCAGACAACCATTTCGCAAACTTCAACAGGCGTACAAACCATCACAGGTAGTCAAGTAGATATAAATTAATTATGAGCAGATTTAAATTTTTTGAAGAAGATAATAATGAACAGGTTAGGGTAGCCGAGCCAGGCAATACTGATGGAGCTGAAGAAAAAGCCGTTATATCCTTATCAAAACAATACCGTTATCGTGTAGAACAAACGCTCATTATGAAAATGAACGGTATGATTGTAAGTCATGGCGTCACTAAACAGGAATACCTTATGCAAAAGAATTTTGTTGGAGAAAAATTAAATTCATTAGGTTTTCAATTGATCGAAAATGTTTTGCAGTTTAATCCCAAGCAGCTTGAGTCAGCAATTGAGTTGATTTGCGAATTGGACAAAATCAAGTCGTTGGTTGATATTGTGCCAAATGAAGAAACAGGCAAGATGACTGCTATTGCTGATAAAACAAAAGCATTACAGGCTTGGCAGGAATACAAAAAGGTGATAGCTGAAAAATTTAACTTTTTACAGAGTCAGGAAGAAAAAGCGAGTATAAATTCATTTGCTGAACTAATGGAAAATCAACTTAATGATAATACATTATTGTTGAGTGATTATGAATCAAGAATTTTTTACGATATTATTTTTGATAAATATCTTTTGGGAAAGGAAACTTTTATTCCATCAGAGAAAAATTACTTGTCCAACCTATTTCCGCATAATCTGATTATGTTAAACCTGGCTCCATTTATAAAACAAAAAACCGCAGTTACAATTAGTGTTAAACAGGTGGGCGTTTTAGATAAGAAGAGTGTAGATTTAGAAGGGATTACTAAATTTTATAATGATAATTATAAGCCACAGGTTGGTTATAGTTTTTCCGAATATAATTATGGCATCATCAGTAATTATATATACGATACAGATGAAAATATCATTCTCGAGGCAGATCTAACGATAACTGAAGAAGTTAAAAACAATGTTGAAATTATTTTGGATTACCGCTTAAAAAGAATTGAGCTATGAGCAAATCATATATACCCAGAACCACGCTAACTGTTTGTACCAATATGATGGTGCCCAGTCCGCAAAAGCTTGCCCATGCACACGGTAGTACAGTAATGCATAAAAGTGCAAATAATCAATTGCTAAATATCGACGATAGAAAGTTAATGGATGCCTTTAAATGTAAAAACCCGATGAAATTTTGGCAGGGTTTGGGCACTATGCTGGTTGGCATTGGCATAGGGATCCTCATAGGTGCAGCAATAGTGGCTTCTGGTGGTACGGCATTACTGATAGTGGCAGCCGTTGTAGTGGCTACCGGAGCAACCTGTATAGTAGCCGGAGATATGGTTTCCCACGATTGCGATGCCACCAAACAAGGAAGCTGGCAGTTGTTTCATAAAACCGTTTATATAGATAAAAAAAATGCTTTGTTGCAAACCTCTATATTGAGCTGCAGCCAGGGTGGTATGGTGTCAATCGTTCCAGATCCGGTAACTGCACTTAAAATTGCAAGTATATACGCAAAAAATAATACGGAAGAGGTATTTACACATAACCGGAGTCAGTTATTTCAGGGAATAATAACTGGAGTTACTACATTGGGTAGCATGCCAGCGGCAATATTATCAACAGTTTTAGGAGCGGGCTTCTATATTAAAGGTGAAAATGAATCACAGGAAACCCAGCAAAAAGTATTGGCTAGTTCCATTAATGATCAAAATGCGTCGCTACCTGAGCGGACACTTGCTGGTGATGCGGGAGGAGCATTGCAGCAGGAAGCCGTTAACCAGCCTGTAGGTATTGCAACCGGCACAACAGAGGAAATGCTTGAACTGAGAAAAGCTCAAAATAGTGCTGAAGCACTAAGTCAGCAAAGGCAGGCTGCTCACTTTGAAAGACAGGCTGCCCAACAAGAGGCCAGGGCCGCACGTTTGGCCCAGAATGGAGCAACGGAGCAAGCCGAAATAGTTGCCCGTAGGGCAGCTAACTCCCGTTTAGCAGGAAACATTGCCACAAGGTCTCAACCCAAATTTAAATGGACCAAGTGGGGGGTAGGCATAGGGGTAGGTATAGCTGGAGCGGTAGCCAATTTCTTTATTGAAAATGCTGCTAATGAGAAAGAGGATAAGCTATTTAATAATGTTGTTAAAGAATTTGCTGATATTAAAGAAAGGAATGAAGGTGGTATTCAGGGAGTAAATATTGTTGGAGATAATAATTAAATAAATATGAGGTGGTTCAAAAGTATGGGTGGTCTTATGGGATATTTAATTGGTGCAATCATTGTTTTGCCAATTATTATTATCGTTTGGAATAAATATTTTCTTAAGAAGAATAATGATGCAGATTCATTCACTAAATCTTATATATCTAACATGATAGAAGTCAATATTCAGATTCCTAAATCAAGAGGGCTGCCAGTTGGTGAATATCCATATCAGGATGAATTAATTAATACTAAGATAGCTGCAAAAAATATGGGTAAAGATGCAACTACTCGGTCACACTATGCATTTAGAGATGTGTTTGATGGTGTGACGAAAAGGAATATACGCATAGTGATGTTTGATGTTAATCGTAGTTTTTGGTACGATATCGGGGATTCTACCGTAATGCTCAAAATAAACAAAGATGACCTAAACAACCCAAAATACGGTACCAAAGAAAAGCCTCTGATGTGTTTTAGTTTAAGAGGTGCAAATAGACCTTTAACTGCTATAGGTAGTGGTGTTAAGGATAGTGGTAAAATTTATAACATAGATACCTCACCCAGACAGTTCGATTATAATGTGTATATGTACCTTACTTATGTAATGCCGAAAGAGGAATTTGAGGAGCGCTTTGAGAAAGGTAAATGAGAGGATTAAAAAATATGGGTGGATTTATTGGCTATATTATTGGTGCTGTAATCCTTTTGCCGTTGTTGTTGATTGGTTATAACTATTTTTTTATTGGGAAAAATGATGCGGAAAAATACCTTCCTAAATACATCGCAAACTCGGAAGAGATTTTAATTACCATTCCTGATTACGAACAAAGCAATAACCCCGATTCCAAAGCCTACTCTAGAGAATCTTATACCACCTCCATGCAAACTAAAAACATGGGCAGAGATGGGAGCCAAAAAATTTCTTTGCTATATCGGGTTGTTTTAGCGGGGCACAAAAAAAAATATTTTAAAATCATAATGGTAGATTGGTACCGTAGCTTTTGGTATCAACTAAATAACAATACTGTATATGCAAAAGTCAATAGAGAAGACCTCGCCAATCCAAAACAGGGCACTAAAGAAAATCCATTGCTAATATTTAGTGTAAGGGGCGCTAAAAAACCTCTTAGTGGACCAAACCATGACGGAAATATTATTGAATATGATACACCAAAAGAGCAATATGAATACAATGCTTTAATGTACCTTACCTATGTAATGCCGAAAGAACAATTCAAAAAACGTTTTGAAGGTGGTAAATAGTTGTTGATTTATTTCATGAACAAGCAATTTATAGGCTGGGTTATTGGGGTGTTCGTATTGTTCCCCTTATTTGTATTTCTATACAATAAAATCACGGTACGTAAAAATGATGGCGAAAAATATTTTAATGATTATTTTTCAAAGATTAAACCATTTATACTAAGTGTACCAAGTAATGAGAATGATAATTTGCCTAATGTAGAAGCTAATTATGATAGTTATAGAAAAGGAGCAAGTCCCATTGGTTTCAAAGGGTTAATGGGAGACATACAGACTGTTACTTTTTATGACGTTGGCTTTAAAAAATTCTTTATTATTTACTTGTTAGATGTCGATTATCAAAAATACGCTAACATGAGAACAAATTTAAGGAAAAAGAAACTTTTTGCATACCTCAACCAGGATGATCTCAATAATAGATTATATGGTACAAAAGAAAAACCAATTCCTGTTTTTAATTTTAAAGGGGTAGATGAACCTATAAGATATTACTCAAATAATGCAGGCTCTATAAATGGGTACAAATATCTTGAGCCCACAACTGAACAGTACAAGCACAATGTTCTAACTTATTTAACTTATATTATGTCTAAAGAAGAATTTAAGGAGAGGTTTGAAAAGAAATAATTGTTTAAGTCTATAAATGAACAAACAAATATCACAAGCAATTGGATGGGCTGTAGGAGTATTAGTTATATTCCCTTTAATAATTTATGGCGTTAACATTTTGTTCAAATCCAAAGCGAATGAGGCAAAAGAATATATTGATGAATATTTGGAGGGATTTGTGCCTATTAGTACCAGTTTCCCTAAATATAAGGATCTAAAATTGACATATTCTCAATATTCTGCTTCGTTAACAAGTCCTGCGGGTAGTATATATAAAATATCTTTTTTTGATAGTATATTGAATAAGCATTGCCAGATTATGTTCTTTAATTATCCTGACTTTGAAGCGTCTAAGTTTACCACTGTATTGTATGACAAAAAAATAATTATTTCTATTAATAAAGATGATTTAAAAAATTTAAAATATGGAACAAAGGCCAATCCAATTCCGGTTTTCAGGGTAGTTGAAGATCTACCAGATTCGATAAGTAGAAATCGGGGTTCAGAAGATGGATGGAATGTTGATATTACTGAAAATCAATTTAAATATAATGTTGAACAGTATTTAACTTATATTATGCCTAAAGAAGAATTTAAGGAGAGGTTTAAAAAAAAAATAATTGTTTAAGACTATAAATGAATAAACAAATATCACAAGCGATTGGCTGGGCTTTAGGTGTATTAGTCATATTTCCTTTAATAATTTATGGCGTTAACTATCTTTTCAAAAAAAAAGATAATAATTCAAAAACTGCGATTCCTGTATATATAGATAATTGCGTAGAACTAAGGATTTTATTTCCTGATCAACTAGATTTTAGAGATACTCAATATAAAACATCTTTATTATCTCCAGAAGAAAGTATTTACAAAATTTTTTTTAGGGAAAAATCGATAAACAAGTATATAGAGATTACATTTTTTAATTATCCTGATGATAAGGGACTTGCTTTTCCTACTTCTTTACGCGGAAAGAAAATAATAATAACAATCAATAAAGATGAATTAAATAATAATAATTATGGTACCGCTAACAATCCAATACCTGTTTTTAGAGTAAGAGAAGACCTTCCTGATTCAATCAGTAAAACAAGAGGTGCAGAGGATGGATGGAATGTTGATATTACTGAAAACCAATTTAAATATAATGTTGAACAGTACTTAACCTACATTATGCCAAAAGATGAGTTTAAAAAGCGCTTTGAAAAAAAATAGGCCTTTATCAGGCAGTTTTCGCTACCGCTAAATGTATGCCCAATCTCACATCTCATGTCTAATATCTCAAATCTCATCTTACCTCTCAAACAAAAAGCGTATTTTTGCAGCAAATGGGAACACTCGTAGATTCAGGTATAAAGGGATATAAAAATTACGGCACGCATTTGCGCGAAAAGTATAAGGGGCAACGTGTATTTAAAGTAATTGTAGATGGTGGATTTACCTGTCCAAACCGGGATGGGAGCAAAGGTTTTGGTGGATGTACGTATTGTAATGTAGATTCTTTTACGCCCGAACCATCGCGTAAAAATCCAAATATTAAAGATCAGCTCGAAGAGGGCATGTTGAGGGCGAAAACGTCTTATAAAGCTGATAAGTATATTGTGTATTTTCAACCCAATACCAATACTTATGCACCAGTGCATTATTTAAAAATGATGTACGACGAAGCGCTATCGGTTAATACAGAAGATATTGTTGGTTTTGCAGTGGGTACACGTCCTGATTGCATTGATGCAGAAAAGGTTGCGCTACTGGAAAGTTATACCGATCGTTTTGATGTAGATTTAGAAATGGGAATGGAATCCATTTATGATGAAACCCTTGATCAGATTAACAGAGGTTGCAGTCATGGTGAATTTGTTGCTGCAGTAGAACTTTTAAAAGACAGTAAACTCGATCTCTGTGTGCATACCATTTTTGGCTTTCCCTGGGAAACCAGAGAGCAGATGCATGGTTATATACACGAAATTAACCGTTTCCCGCAAATTAAGTTTGTAAAATTTCACCACCTCCATGTGGTAGAGGGCTCTATAATGGGGGCTAAATATAAAAAAGAGCCTTTTAAATTGTTTTCGCTTGAAGAGTATACTGATTTACTTTGTGAGTTAATTCCTTTATTGCGTCCGGATATTGTGATTCAGCGGCTTTTTGGTATTTCAGATTGGGATTTGTTGATTGCGCCTAACTGGGGGCTTAATAAATCGGCAATTCAGACCTATATGGATAAAGAAATTGAAAAAAGAGGAGTTGTGCAGGGGTCTGCTTATTTTTCTTAGAAATTTAAATTATTCTGTTGTTTTTTTAAAAACCCATGAATTTTCATGGGTTTTTTGTTTTTTATTAATTTTTTTGATCTGTTTTTTTAAAATTTTAGCTAAAATAGTGTAAATAGTAGTTAATATGTGATTTTGTTTTTATCAAAAACTTGTATTAAAATAACCTGTATTTTTTGTTATTTTTATTTTTATGGTTTCTTTTTGGTTTGTTTTGCAAAAATTAATCGTTTTTATTAAAATATTTAGATTAAATGGTGTAAAAAATGCAATATGTTGTATTTTTATAAAAATAAATCAAGCATATTTAAATTATTTAAACGTTTCAAACAAATTAAGTTAAAAAACTATGGGTAAATTCTCCTTTAAACAGTTCGCGCCTTTTGCGATATTGATGATTGTCGCAATTTTCGCTCTATTTATTCCACTTCTTCCTAATTTTGATGAAGGTAAGTATAGTGGACCAGACATTGCTTTTATATTAATTGCAGCTGCACTAGTGTTTTTAATGACTCCAGGCCTTGCATTCTTTTATGGTGGAATGGTTCATCGTAAAAATGTATTGTCTACCATGATTAAAAGTGTGGTAGCGGCAGGAGTAATCACGGTTTTATGGACAGTTGTAGGTTTTAGTTTAGCTTTTGGTGATACCATAGGTGGTTTTATTGGAAACCCTTCCACATTCCTATTCTTTAAAGGTGTAAATTCCGGAGCACCACATCTTCAGGGAGGAGCAGACTTAACTATTCCGCTTTCTTTGTTTGCTGTGTTTCAATTAATGTTTGCCATCATTACGCCAGGTTTGGTAGTTGGGGCGGTTGCTGAGCGTATCCGTTTTACTTCTTATATTTTGTTTATTGTTTTATTCGCCATATTTGTTTACTCACCGTTAGCGCACTGGACATGGCATCCACAAGGTTTCTTGTTTAAAATGGGCGTTCTTGATTTTGCTGGTGGTACAGTGGTGCACATTTCTGCAGGTATGGCCGCTTTAGCTGGTGCATTGGTTTTAAAACGTAGAAAATCTCACTTAGAGCATAAAGAAGTTCCGCCAGCCAATATCCCTTATGTATTAATTGGTACAGGTTTATTATGGTTCGGTTGGTTTGGTTTTAACGCCGGTTCTGCATTAAGCGCAGGTAGTTTAGCTGTTTCTGCATTTTTAACTACAAATACCGCTGCTGGTGCTGCTGGCTTATCGTGGATGTTCTTTGATGTTGCAAGAGGCAAAAAACCTTCAGTATTAGGTTTTTGTATCGGTGCGGTAGTTGGTTTAGTAGCCATTACACCTGGTGCAGGTTTTGTAAGCATTTCATCAAGTATATTTATTGGTGCTATTGCCGCGGTGATCTCCAATCTTGTGGTTTCATGGAAACAAAAAACCAGTTTAGATGATACATTGGATGTTTTTCCTTGCCACGGTGTAGGTGGTATCGTTGGGATGTTGTTAACGGGCGTTTTTGCTACAAAAACAGTAAATGCTGCGGGTGCTGATGGCTTATTTTATGGCAATCCGACTTTCTTTATCACACAATTAAAAGGTGCGGTGATTGTAATCATATTCAGTTTTGTTGTGTCATTTGTAATTTTCAAACTGGTAAATCTGATCAATCCAATCAGGGTTTCTGAAGAAGAAGAAGAACTAGGTCTTGATGCTTCTCAACATGATGAGAAATACTCTCAAGGTACTTTATTAGTAGAGGAGAGAGCGATCTATATCGAAAAAAACAGTCCATTAACAGAACCAATTTCTTAAGGATTTTATATATCTAAACTCAAATCAAGCTCAAACATGAAGAAACTTTTAACCGCTATTTTTGCAATGGCCAGCACTACGTGTGCCCTGGCGCAAGAGACCACAACATCACCACTTGAAATTTCAGGATCGGTAGATACGTATTTTAAATATGACTTTGCCAAACGTGGTGATAACATTAAAACATCATTTGCCAGTGATCACAATTCGGTTTCTTTAGGAATGATCGATATTGCTTTAAAGAAAAAAACAGGCAAGGCCTCATTTGTTGGAGAACTTTCTTTTGGTCCGAGAGGACAAACGCAATCAATTCCTGATGCAGATGCAGGTGGTTCATCATTTCATATTCAGAACTTGTATGTAAACTATGATTTTACAGATCAGTTTAGCATGACTGCTGGTTATATGGGTACTTTTATTGGATATGAGGTAATTTCGCCGGTTGGTAACTTCAACTACTCTACATCGTACCTGTTTACCAATGGTCCATTCCAGAATGCGGGTATTAAAGCTACTTATAAATTCTCTGATAAAGTGAGTTTGATGGCTGGTGTATTTAACGATTGGAATCTTTATTCTGCAACACGTGGTGTATCTGCAGTTGGTGGACAGTTAATGGTTGCGCCAGTAGAAGGCTGGACAGCTTATATTAACGTATTGTCTGGTGCAGGTGCTGGTGGCTATGGCACGATTGAAGATTTAACGACTTCATATCAGATTACTGAAAAGTTCAAATTAGGCTTAAATGCGGCTAATTATGATATCGATAATGATGGTGGCGGTTATGCAGGTGCGGCTCTTTATCCTCAGTTCGCTGTTGCAGATGCGGTAACGCTAGGTTTAAGAGGTGAATATTTCAAGTACAAAGATGCAGGTGGTATTCAGGGAACAAAATATACTTCAGTAACTTTTACTGCAAATATTAAATCTGGCGGTTTAACCTTTATTCCTGAGGTTAGATTAGATCATAGCGGAGATAAGCCATTCTTTAAAGAAGGTGGTGCAGTAGTTCCAAATGCTGGTCAGTTCTCTTTGGCAGCAGTTTACGCTTTTTAAGGAAATAAAATGTTAATATAAGGCCGTTCTGATGTAAAATCGGAACGGCTTTTTCTTACCTTTAAATATTTAGATTTTTCTATTAACCGATTTCAGATGAAACACCTTCTTTTTGTTACTCTTGCTTTTCTTTCCATTCAATTATCCGCACAACAGAAACAGTTTTCTAAAGATGATAACGGTAAATTTATCTATTATAAGGTGGTAGATTCGCAAGTGGTAAACAAAGATACTTTACTGCAAAGGGCTAAATCTTTTGTTAATGTGGCGTATAAAAAATCGATGACACAAGAAACTGTTACCGATTCTTCTGTGCTGGCGAAAGGAACTATGGTGATCGATAAAACAATTTTAGTGGCGGGCCATCCAAGCGGAGAAGTGAGTTTTAATTTTGTTTTTGAGGCACGTAATGGCAAGTACAGGTTCTGGTTAACCGATCTGCTTTTTATCCCATACCAGCGAGACCGTTACGGAAATTTTGTTGCCGCAACTAAAATTGGAGTGCCTTTAGAGCGTACACCAGGTAAACTTAGCGCTGGTGCATGGAAAGATATTTTAAATAGCGCCTATAACAAAATAGAAAAATTTGGCGATGATTTTAAAAAGTATCTGGCAACTAGTAAGGTAGAGCAAACCAAGAAAAAAACTGAAACCATTTCTACCAAGAAATGGTAAAAGCTTTAAGTTAAAACTTACCGAAAAGTTCTTCAACTTTCTGATAACGGAACTTAAAAATCTCATTGATTTTATTATTCACAATTACCGCATTTGCGATGCTGCCAATCGGTCCCCAACCTATACTATAGTGTAACGTATCGTGCATTAAAACACCTCCGTCTATTTTTTCGAAATGGTGTTGATGGTGCCAGAAAGCAAATGGGCCGAAACGTTGTTCGTCTATAAAATATTCTTTATCCTTTACATGTGTAATTTCGGTGACCCAGCTCAATTTAATTCCAAATAAAGGAGAAACCTTGTAGGTGATAATTAAACCCGGATACATTTTGGTGTTGGCCATATTTGGCGAGGTAACATCAAAAGTCATGTCTTTTGGGGTAATCTCTGCCAGGTTTAAGGGCGAAGAGAAAAAGTCCCATGCAGTAGCTAAATCTATTGGGAGTTTCTGCGTAAATTCTAATCTATATGTTTTCAAGTATTTGTTTTAAAGGACAACAACAAAGATGCGGTTTTGTTGGGGATATTTTAGGTTTAACCGCAAAGTTCGCAGAGTGAAGGCGCAGAGATCTCAGAGTTGGATGTGCTAGATCTATTTTACATTTTCATCTTTTTTACCACGAAGGCCACAAAGATAAAGAGTAAGTTTTATTCCTCATTATAAGGTGCGAAGCAATCTTATTATTATGGGTATATTAATAAATATTAAAATTAGCGAAAGCATTAGGATTGCTTCGTACCTCGCAATGACGGGATTTCTCTGTGTGAAATAAAAAAGAACTGCCCTAAAAACGATCTGTCAGACGCGTCGATTATCAACCTAATTCACAGATTTCTCGACTGCGTTGCAATCGCTCGAAATGACGATTATTCGAAATGATGGCTTAGGTTTCGGACCTCCGACTCCGGACTCCCAGACTAAACCATCATCCCTCTTGCATCCCACATCTTCCATCCTAATGCACCATCTTATCTGCACAGGTAGAGCTTGCAAATGCTTCCGGTTTAGCCTTAAAGATAAAGCCCATGCTTAAAATATAACCCATGGCATCATTTAGCGCTTTGTTGGATTTAAATGAAGGACTAGTATTGATATCTGCATGTACTTCTAAAGCCACATCATAAATGTCGAGTAAATCGCAAATAGAATAAGCGGTTTCTATAGATTTCTGTACTTCCATTAACATTCTTTCTTTGATACTTACCTGCTGTGTACTCTTTTCCTGATGGATGTACATAAAACCGCCATGATGTTCTCTTAAGAGCACAATCACAGTTGCAAAATCAGTTACTGCACCTTTTACCTGCGAATCGGTACCGATGCAAACTTTAAGTTTAAAGCCGTTTTCACTTTCTCTGATAATCGCATTTTCTACTTCTTCGAGGATTGAAGATTGAATAATTTCACCACTAAATTTTTTCCACGTCATATATTGTGTTTTTTGAGGTTAACGAATGGTAATCAGGTTTTTATAAAAATAAGCGCTAAAAATTAAATATATGTTAAGCCAGGATTGTTTATTTGCTAACAAAAAGTTAGTTATCAACAAGTTAGTCATAATAGTTTGAATGAACTTCCAATTTGTTGAAACAAATTATTATTCGGTCCGTTAATATTTATACATTCATTAAAAATTCTTAATTATGAGAGCAGAATTAATTCAAGAGCTTCAGTTATTGCAAAATAGCAGAGCGAATAAATTTGTAGATGAACTGGCAGACAAAATCTTATCTTCGGTTGATGCCGTTAATGAAAAGGTAATCTCTTCTATGTCTAAACGCGGCAGCATGTTAATGTTGCTTGATAAAAGACTTAACTTCTCTACCCTTCGGAAGCTGCGGAGCAGATTTTTAAAATCCTAACTAAGGCTACCTTTTTCGCCCTGAAGAGAAATGATTACCTTTATGGCGGAATGATGGAAAATGCCTTAAAAAAATTAAACATTTCTGCACTTAATGAGATGCAGGAGTCTTCTGTAAAAGCAGCTAAGACTGGTAAAGATGTAATATTAATAGCGCCAACGGGTTCAGGGAAAACGTTGGCCTTTTTATTGCCATTGCTTTCCAATTTAAAAACGGGAGTTAAAGGCGTACAGGCTTTGGTTCTGGTCCCTTCAAGAGAACTTGCACTTCAAATTGAGCAGGTTTTTAAACAAATGGGCACTTCGTTTAAGGTAAACTGCTGTTACGGAGGCCATGCGGTAAGGATCGAAAAAAATAACCTCGCACACCCACCAGCCGTCCTGATCGGAACACCTGGCAGGATCGCTTACCATTTGGAGCATCAGAACTTTGACGAATCTTTTATAGAGACCTTAGTTTTAGATGAATTTGATAAAGCACTGGAGTTTGGCTTTGAAAATGATATGTCTTATATCATTGGATCGCTGCTTTCTTTAAAACAGCGTATACTTACTTCTGCGACTAAAATGGAAGAAATTCCGGCTTTTGTAAAGTTAAATGCACCTGTTGAAGTTGATTATTCAAAAAATATAGAAGCAAAACCAGATCTAAAGCTCAAAAAAATAACGGTACCTGCAGCTGATAAGTTAGATTACCTATTCAGATTACTGAGTAAAATAGGCAGTAAAAATACATTGGTATTCTGTAACCACAGGGAAACGGTAGACCGGATAAGTGATTTACTGTTCGAAAATGGTTTAGGGCATGATGTTTTTCATGGCGGAATGGAGCAATTTGATCGCGAAAAGGCATTGCTTAAATTTAGAAATGGTAGCCATCGGATTTTAATTACAACAGATCTGGCAGCACGCGGTCTTGATATCCCGGAAGTGGAACATATTGTACATTATCAATTGCCCTATACTGAAGATGCCTATATTCATCGGAATGGTCGCACGGCACGGATGCATGCAAAAGGAACAGCCTACGCCATTTTAACGAGTGAAGAAAACTACAAATACCTGCCTGATGATATTGAGGAGGAAGTTTTGGAAGACCAGTATGTTTTACCACAAGAGAGTGATTGGGTAACCTTGTACCTGGCACATGGTAAGAAAGATAAAATTAATAAAATTGACATTGTGGGCCTGTTTTTACAAAAAGGGGATCTGGTAAAAGAAGATTTAGGACTAATAGAAGTTAAAGATACAACCAGTTATGTAGCTGTAAAGCGAAGTAAAATAACCCAATTGTTAAAAAAACTAAACGGCGAAAAAATTAAAGGAAAGAAACTTAAATTAGAGATAGCAAGTTAGAAGATAAGTCCGCAGTCGGAAGTCTGGATAGCTAAATCAAAAATTTTAGGCATTTTGCAACATTAAAACATTATAATCCTTACCATTAACAATGAGCAATAACGATATATTAAAGAAACTTAGAGTAGCCTTATCATTAAAAACAGAAGATATTATAACCATTTGTGACCTTGTTGGATTTAAGGTAACTAAGGCTGAGCTGGGTGATATTTTCAGAAACGAAGATCACGAGAATTTTAAACCTTGCGGCGATCAGATTCTGCGCAATTTTTTAAATGGTCTTGTAATTTATAAAAGAGGTCCGAGGGATGAGAAAAAGCAATAATTTATGCTTTTTATTATTTTTTATACTGATCACATTTTCCTTTAACGCTCTCTCTCAGTCTCAGTTTAAAATAAGTGGTAATGTAATCGATTCTTTAAAGAAGCCTATTGAAGGCGTAAATATCCAATTGATTACTGATCAGGATACCCTCCGCTCAAATTCTGATGCGAAGGGAAACTTTACATTTGCAAAAGTAGCCCGAAATAAGTTCTATCTTTCCGTCACGGCATTAGGCTACAAACCTTATACATCACTCTACGAAATCGAATCTTCCAAAAAAAAAGCTGATCTGGATCCGATTATGCTCAAAATGGAAAGTATCCGCCTTGATGATGTGGAGGTTAAAGTAAAAGTAGACCCTATCAAAATTAAAAAAGATACCTTAGAATACAATGCAGGAGCCTATACCATTAGGGAAAACGATAAGGTTGAAGATCTTTTAAAGCAGTTACAGGGCATCGAGGTTGATGATAAAGGCGCTGTTACGGCAATGGGAAAAAAAATGACCAAGCTTCGGGTTAACGGCGAAGATTTTTTTACCAGCAATGTAGAAGATTACATCAGGCAGTTGCCGGCAGATATTATTGCCAAACTACAGGTGATTGATGATTATGGTGATGAAGCGAATTTTACCGGGATTAAAACGGGTACTCCTCAAAAAATGCTGAACCTGGTTACCAAGCCTGGTATGGATAAGGGCGTTTTTGGGGGAATGAGTGTGAATTCTGCCACCAATAATGCGCATAACCTGGGAACCAACGGCAGTATCTGGAAAAAAACAAAACAGATTGGTTTTGGCGGTCGCTACGGCATTACCAATAATGAGTTTGCTCAATTGAATAATGGAGCCTTAAAAGGTAATATCAGAGATAAAATATCGAAAGAATTTAGTGTTAATGGCAGTTATGATTTCAGTAACGGAACCAGTAAATCTATACAGAGTAATTACCTTGAGACATTTAATCCGCAGGGAACCATCAACGACTTAAGGGAAAGTGCTAATAATTCCAAATCGCTGACCAATAACATTAACCTGGGGTTAAATGGCGCTACAAAAAAGAATTATTTCAATGCTTCCTTAGCTGGCTCTTTGGCCGATACCAGGAATGATGCTTTTTCTACCTCTAATAAAACAGGTTATATTAAGCAGGACCTTATTTCCAATTCAGGTTCCCGCAATAGCAATCCAGATCTTAACGGAAGCATCAACTGGTCGCGGCGTTTGGCTAATAACAAGCGTTCGCTTTCCATGGGTTTCAATTTTGGCAGCAGTGCCGGAAATAGCAGCAGTACCATTAATGATATCATCCGTTATTATAACGAAACGACCAATGTACTGGTTAAAGATTCGTTATTAAACCGTTTGGTGGATAACAATACTGCAAATTCGAACTTCGGCGGAAATATCCAGTTTTCAAACTCTTTAAAAAAGGCAAATGATACCAGTGGATATAGTTTTATCAACTTTTCCTACCGCTTTTCAGTAAGCAGAAGCCGCAACCTGCAAACTACTACGGTGACCAATCCTTTAGGAAATCGATTTGTGGTCGATTCTTTGGGACAGGATTACGTATCCAATTTCATTAACCAGAACTTCAGCATCGGTTACAATACCAACAGCAACAGAATCAGCTATAATTTTGGGCTGAATTTTTCGCCGAGTATCATCATTGGAAAGTACCAGAATACAGGGCAGGAACTTAAAAACTACCAGTTAAATTTTTCTCCTTCGGCCAATTTAAGCTATCAGATTAAAGATAACGGAAACCTGAGTTTTGGTTACAATGGCTATACCACTTCACCCGATTTTAATAAACTGCAACCTATAAGGAATAATAATGATGTGCAGAACCTGATTATCGGTAACCCGGATCTTAAAGCAACAACTAGTCATGCGGCTGATTTTAGCTATAATAAATTTGGGCTTAAATCGGGCTTGAGCATTATGGCTGGTTTATCGGGTAGCTTTGCCATCAATAGTGTGGTGAGCAATACGGTTTTTCTTCGGGATACGCTAAACAGTTTGAAACAACAAACCACTTATGAGAATGTGAATGGCATTTATAATATCGGCACTAATTACTCCATAAACAAAAGGATGCTGGATAATAAACTTTCTCTATCCATAAACGGGAATATTGCCTACAGCCACAATGTTTTTTACACCGATAATGTACTTAACCGCAGTAGTGGCATCAATGTTTCTAATGGTTTTAAATTTAACTTCAACCAGAAAAAATATGCTTTCAATACCAGTGCATCTTATAGTTTCAGTTCCAATACCTATTCGGTAATGAACCAGAACATCAAAAATGTGCAGGTTGTGGCCTTGAGTGGAAGTGCAAGCTGGATCCCAAATAAACGCTTTAGGGTAAATGCATCGGCTTCAAAAAGTTTAAATTTTGGATATAGTTTATATGCCGGAAACCCTTTATTGGTAAATATGGGATTGAATACTTCTTTCCTTAAAGGTAATAATTTACTTTTCTCTGTCCAGGCAAACGATTTGTTTAATCAGGGTGCACTATTCAGCACAAGCATCACCAACAATTCTATTTCTGAGAACAGAACAAGGTTTATCAGCCGTTTTATACAGGCAACATTAAGTTATAACCTTAGCCAGTTCGGGGGTAAAAAAGGCAGATTTAACAGTAACATTAATGCTGAAGAATAAATAGTTAAATCCAGATTATTTAGTTTTAGTGTTTCATTATATTATGCAATTTACCTTATGAATAAAATCCTGCTTTTTATTTTATTGATTTCTGGCAGTGCTCTATTCGCGCAGGATCAGAAAGTAGATTCGTTAAACAATAAACCCGAAAAAGAAAATTTTGCAGACGATTGGGCCGCGTTAACCAAGTATCAGAAAGAAAATGAGCTTTTACCAGCACCAACCAGAAAAGAAAAAAGGGTTGTTTTTTTAGGAAGTTCGATATTCGAATTCTGGAAACAGAAAGATCCTGAATATTTTAGCCGGAATACTTATGTGGATAGGGGAATAAGCGGACAGATATCGCCGCAGCTGCTGATCCGTTTTCGGCAGGATGTGATTAACCTTAAGCCAAAAGCAGTGATTATTTTGGCAGGTAGTAATGACATTGCAGGCAATACAGGCCATGTGACGATAGATAAGATTATGGATAATATTAAATCCATGGCAGAACTGGCAAGGTTACACCATATTAAGGTAATACTTTGTAAATATTTGCCTGTTTATGAATATCCCTGGAATAAGCAGATTAAGGCAGCCGATATCATTGTTGATTTAAATGAAAAGATTGAGACCTATGCCAAAGAGAGAAATTATACCATTTTGGATTACTGGACACCATTGGTTGATGAAAGAAAAGGGCAGCGTGCCGAATTAACGGTTGATGGGGTTCATCCTAACCTTGCCGGTTATAAAATAATGGAAGGGGTAACGGATATAGCGATCAAGAAGGCTTTAAAAAATAGGCACTAAATCTATAAATCCCTTCAAATAGAAACTTCGTCATCTCGACTGAAGCGCAGCGAAACGGAGAGATCTGCATGGATAGATTTCTCGACTCAGTTACACTCCGCTCGAAATGACGATAGCTTGATGGAGCAACTGCATAAATAAAAACTACCTTTCCTTTGCTGTCGTTCTGAACGCAGTGAAGAATCTTTAATAAATCGGAAACTAATAAAATCCTTCATTGCCGTTCGTAATGATATGCGGTAATAATTAATTTTCAGTAATATTTGAAAGTTTAATAAATTTAGTTTACTTTTACATCGTGAAAGAGAAAATGAGATAAAAAAGATTTACAAATGCCTTAAAAGAGGCTTATTTTTTTAATCTATATTTTCATTTTTTACTGAAAGTTAAATAATTAAATTTTTGGTTATGGATTACAATATACTCGGATATGCCATCTTTATAACGGTTATCGTATTCATCATCGTAGTGGTAGGGAAGGTATGTTACCGCAATGGAAATATCTTCGTAGCCGAACTCATTCCCGATCACCTGGATCTCTGTCAACAGATTAATAAGTCACTGTTGGTCTCTTATTATCTGGTCAATATTGGCTATTGCGCCATGAGATTGGTAGGGTGGGAAACAATCTTTTCATCGCGGCAGCTTGTAGAAGTGATGGCGGTAAAAGTGGCCACCATTGTTTGTATCCTCTCTATTCTTCATTATTTAAATATCTATTTGCTTACCAAAACCATTCATAAATTAATAAAATAACAACTTAAACTTTTCATTATGGAAACGACAAAAATTTTAATCGGCTATGCAGTTTATTTACCAATTGCACTTTTTTTGACTTTTTATGTTTCAAAAACGCTGTTCAAAAACAGTAAAATATATATGCTGGACATTTTTAAGGGAAGGGAAGAGATTGCCAACGCAACGAACAAACTTTTCGAAACAGGCTTTTACCTGCTCAATGTTGGTTTTGCATTGTTGATTATGAAAATTACCATCAGTGCAAATGACTACCGCAGTCTGGTTGAAGCGCTAAGTTCTAAAATAGGTGGTTTTGCCATTTACCTGGGCATTATGCTATTTATTAACCTGTATTTCTTTTTCAGGGGAAAACGCAAAGCGAAAGAAAACCAAAGGCCAAATCCTTTTCAGCCATCTATATAATGGTATGCATAAAAGAAGTCAAGTTTTTAAAACTTGACTTCTTTGAGAACAGTAACACATTTAAATAATTGAAACTTTAGATGCGATTAAGTTATATCTATGCTATTTTATTTTCAATCTCTAAGAATATTTCCAGTCAAAGACAATTAATAATTTTTTATTAACGCAATCATCTCAAACAAAAAAGTCCCGATTTTATCGGGACTTTATATTAATCTAATTTTTTGTATCTGATTCGTTTTGGGGTAACATCACCCAGGCGTTTCTTGCGGTTTTCTTCGTAATCTGAGTAGTTACCTTCAAAGAAATAAACTTCAGAGTTACCTTCGAAAGCAAGGATGTGTGTACAGATCCTATCTAAGAACCACCTGTCGTGACTGATCACCACAGCACAGCCTCCAAAGTTTTCTAAAGCTTCTTCCAGTGCACGTAAAGTATTTACGTCGATATCGTTGGTTGGCTCATCCAGTAGCAATACATTAGCCCCTTTTTTCAAGGTAATGGCGAGGTGTACACGGTTACGCTCACCCCCCGATAGGATACCAACTTTTTTCTGTTGATCGCCACCATTAAAGTTGAACTTTGAAACATAAGCACGTCCGTTTACGGCTTTAGTACCCAATTGTATATTGTCTAATCCATCGGTAATGTTTTCGTATACCGTTTTATCGGCATCTAAATCATTGTGCATCTGATCTACATAACCCAGTTCAACCGTTTCGCCTACGCGGAAAGTACCGGCGTCTGCTTCTTCCTGTCCGGTAATTAAGCGAAATAAAGTGGTTTTACCTGCACCGTTGGGGCCAATAATCCCAACAATACCTGCAGGAGGAAGGGAGAAGTTTAGATTATCGAATAATATTTTGTCGCCATATGCTTTAGTAACGTTTGTAGCTTCAATCACTACATTCCCCAAACGTGGGCCTGCAGGAATGAACAGCTCTAATTTATCTTCTCTTTCTCTGCCATCTTCTGAAGCTAATTTATCGTAGTTGGCTAAACGTGCTTTTGATTTTGCATGGCGCGCTTTTGGAGCCATGCGTACCCATTCCAACTCACGTTCTAATGTTTTCTGGCGTTTGCTTTCTGTTTTCTCTTCCTGCGATAAACGTTTTGCTTTCTGATCTAACCAGCTGCTGTAATTTCCTTTCCAGGGAATCCCTTCGCCGCGGTCTAACTCTAAAATCCATCCGGCAACGTTATCCAGGAAGTACCTATCGTGGGTAACTGCAATAACGGTTCCTTCGTAATTTTGTAAGAATTGTTCTAACCAATCGATACTTTCAGCATCCAGGTGGTTGGTAGGCTCATCCAATAATAATACGTCAGGATGTTGAAGCAATAAACGGCACATGGCCACCCGGCGGCGCTCACCACCTGATAGTACACCGATTTTAGTATCCGGATCAGGACAACGTAAGGCATCCATTGCTCTTTCTAATTTCGAATCAATTTCCCAGGCACCCAAAGAATCGATTTTATCCTGAAGTTCGCCTTGTCTGGCCATTAACTTATCCATTTTATCCGGATCAGAATAGTTTTCTTCCAAACCAAAGGCCTCATTCACTTCTTCGTATTCTTTTAAAATGGCAGTAACTTCTGCAACGCCTTCTTCAACCACTTCGCGGACGGTTTTTTCGGGGTCTAAGATTGGCTCCTGCGCTAAATAACCCACCGAATAACCAGGCGAGAAAACGACCTCGCCCTGGTAAGATTTATCTAAGCCGGCAATAATTTTTAAAAGAGATGACTTACCAGAACCATTTAAACCGATAACTCCGATTTTGGCTCCGTAAAAGAAAGAAAGGTAAATATTTTTTAAAACCTGTTTTTGTGGAGGGTAAATTTTATTTACTCCTGCCATTGAAAAGATTATTTTCTCGTCAGACATGTTAGCTTCTTATTTTAGAATGTTTAAAGGCAATTTTGTTTCGAAACGGGGAATTTTATATTAAAAATCTGCTTTTTAAAATTCGCCCCAAGGTTCCGAAATCGGCAATGCCAAGTCCGGGTACAAAGATAGAAACAACAAGCCCATTACAAAATGGTTTGTTAAGTATATCCTAAATTTGATGATGGATGGATCATATTTTGTAATATCGAAGAACTGGTATATGTGTAGTTTCTTTAATTACAAGTTTGCTAAATTTAAAGGTAAGACCTGTAGCTACTGATTTGCGGAACCGGTTTTAGCAACAGATCAAATCAATTTCTGTATCTTTCAATACCTCATTCGTCAGTTGTAATTTTATTCCTTCGAAAAAAAATTAAGCGTCACTCTGACGTTTTAATTTGATGATTTTCGCCTGATAAGGCATTTGATAACCCTTTTGTATTAATTTGGCCCCTATAATTTACCATATTGCCCCTCACTCGGGTAGGGATTTTAATAGTTAATTTGTTATAACCAAATATAATAATGACGATATGAAGAAAACCAAACTATCCTAAACATTCGAATAACACCTATTTATAGTTATCTCTATAATAGATGATTTTGCCTAATTATCATTAAGCTCTTCAGTAACTAGAAAAGCTTTCAGCTGAGTTTTGCAAAGTAAGCATATCTGCCATCATAAGGAAATGACCATATGATGATTGGAAGGCTCATGAATAAACTAATCAACAAACTAATCAAACTAAAATCAAACAATGAGAAAAATCTACAAAAAGAAGGCTCAAAATTCGGGCTGTTTATTTTTCCGTGGGAGTGTATTCCGAACGCTTGTGGGCATAATGATGTTCATGGGCTTTTGTTTTTCTGCTTCTGCACAAAGTGAAGTAACTGTTAAGGGGGTAGTAAAGGATACTGTAGGCGGCTTACCTGGGGTAAACGTTAAGGTATCTGGAACAATTCGTGGAATATCCACGGATGATCAGGGGCGGTATACCATTAAATTACCGAGATCAGGTAAATTGCTTTTTAGCCTGGTGGGTTATAAACCACAAACTAAAACAGTTGCAGATTATGAAAAATCAGCAGATGGGACCTATGTGATTAATATTGTACTTAAATCAGATGCGAATTCACTTGAAGAGGTTGCAGTAGTAGGTTATGGAACACAGAAAAAAGCTAGTCTGATAAGTTCCATTACTACAATCAATCCAAAAGAATTAAAGGGACCAACCAGTAACTTAACTACTATGCTAGCTGGTCGTGTAGCAGGTATGGTTGCTTTCCAAAGAAGCGGAGAGCCAGGATCAGATAACGCTTCTTTTTTCATTAGAGGTTTGGGTACATTTGGTGCGGGGAAACAAGACCCTTTGATTTTGATTGACGGCGCGGAATCAACTCAAAACGACTTAGCCCGTTTACAACCTGATGACGTGGCTACATTCAGTGTGTTAAAAGATGCTGCGGCTTCTGCTGTATATGGCGCCAGAGGTGCTAATGGTGTGCTGTTAATTACAACTAAAAGAGGCCAGGCAGGAGAAACTCAGTTTAGTTTCCGGGCAGAGAATTCTGTTTCAGGTAACACCAAAAACTTTAAATTTGCAGATAATGTGACTTATATGAACCTGGCAAATGAAGGTGCATTAACACGTAACAGGCTATCTCAATTACCATACCAGCGGAATAAGATAGATGCTACTGCGGCTGGAGAGAATGAGCTTTTATACCCAAACAATAACTGGATTGATCAGCTAATTAAAAAATATACACTCAACCAAAGATTTAATTTAAACATCTCCGGTGGTGGTTCTAAAGTTGTTTATTATCTATCTGGTACTTATAATATCGATAATGGTGTATTAAAGGTAGATGACGTAAATAATTTTAATAGTAATATTAAGCTGAAAAATTACGCTGTTCGTTCTAATGTAACTATTAATTTAACTAACACTACCACTGCAGATATATTAGTATCTGGTCAATTTGATGATTATACGGGGCCTGTAGGTGGTGGTGGACTCGCATTTAACCGTGCATTATGGTCTAATCCGGTAGCCTTTCCGGCTGTTTATCCATCAAGTTATCAGCCTTATGCCAAGCACGCGTTATTTGGTAACGTAATTTCGCCTAACGGAAATCTTTATATGAACCCTTACGCTGAAATGGTAAGAGGTTATCAGGATCGGAATTCTTCCACATTACAGACACAAATCGAAATAAAGCAAGATTTGAAAGACCTTACTCCCGGCTTAAGCGTTCGCTTTATGACTTATGCACGTAGGTACTCTTATTTTGATGTTTCAAGAAGATACAATCCATTTTACTATTCTTCAGCAGCGCAACCTGATGGTAGTGTATCACTAAATTTATTGAATGGCGGAAATACTTCATTAGTCAGGCCCCTTGGAACCGAATATCTTGATTATTCACAAGGTTCAAAGGACTTGAATTCAATATTTTATGCTGAATTAGCAACCAATTATACAAGAACTTTTGGAAAACATGATGTAAGCGCCATGTTAATTACGACTATGAGAAACTTTCTGTCAGGTAATGCCGGGGACTTACAATCATCTTTGCCTTCACGTAATCAAGGTGTAGCCGGACGTGCTAATTATACATACGATAGTAAATATCTGGCAGAATTTAACTTTGGTTATAATGGAACTGAACGTTTCGCACCTAACAACCGTTTTGGGTTTTTTCCTTCGTTCGGTTTAGGTTATATCATTTCAAATGCTGAGTTCTTTAAGCCACTTGAAAAGGTGATCACATCAGCAAAGATCAGAGGTACATATGGATTTTCCGGTAATGATATAATAGGGACGTCTACTGATAGATTCTTTTATCTTTCTTCGGTACAAATGGAGAATGGTGGTTATGGTGCACAATTTGGTGAAGACGGAGGTTACTACAGACCTGGTATCTCGGTTTCAAGATATCCAAATTACCTGATTACCTGGGAACGCTCTAAACAGCTTAATCTTGCTATGGATTTGACCTTGTTCAGAGACTTGAACTTTACTGTTGAGGCTTATAAACAAACACGTTCCAACATCTTAACCTCACGTACATTTATCCCAAGTACTATGGGATTACAAGCCAATATTCGTGCTAATACCAACAAAATGGAAAGTAGAGGAGTGGATTTCAGTACTAATTATAATAAAACATTTGGTAATGGAATCTCTTTACAATTGAGAGGAAACTTTACATATGCAGCAAGTAAGGTACTAATTGCTGATGAACCTAGTTACGATAGTAAAGAAGCCTACCGCTATATTGCTGGTAACTCTGCTTCTCAATCGTACGGGTTAATTGCAGAGAGGTTATTTATTGATGATCAGGAAGCAAAAAATTCACCCGTACAGCTAGGGGGAGTACCGGGCTTAACGTATGGTGGTGGAGACATCAAATATCGGGATGTGAACGGCGATGGATTAGTAACGGACGCTGATAAGGTGCCAATAGGCTTACCTACGGCTCCTGAAATTATCTATGGCTTTGGCGGTACAATCGGATATAAAGGATTCGATATTTCAGTCTTCCTGCAGGGATCAGCACGTTCATCGTTCTTTATCAATCCATATAATATTACCCCATTTGTATTAGGACGGGAAATGATCAATAATCAATTTACTGACAATGCTAATGCGATACAAACTGGTTTGCTAAAAGCAATTGCAGATAGTCATTGGTCTGAACAAAATCGCGATACCTATGCGTTATGGCCACGTTTAAGTAGTACATATGTAGAAAATAATTTACCTACATCTACCTGGTGGATGCGAAACGGTAGCTTTTTGAGATTAAAAAGTGCAGAGATAGGCTATAATCTTCCAACTAAGCTACAACAGAAATTGGGTATAAAGACAACAAGACTTTATTTAAATGCCACCAACCTGGCAGTTTTAAGTTCTTATAAATTATGGGATCCAGAAATGGGAGGTAATGGAATTGGTTACCCACTTCAAGTAGTTTATAACATAGGTCTAAATTTAAAATTTTAGGATGATTTGTAGAATTATGAAAAATAAAAATATTTTGATCCAAACAAACAATAAACTCAATGCTATACGATACGTTGCCATCGCATTTTTGCTTATGTTATCTTTGGCATCGTGTAAAAAATATCTGGATATTGTTCCGGATAACGTAGCGACATTAGACAATGCTTTTAGCTTAAGAAATGAAGCAGAAAAGTATTTATTTACCTGCTATTCCTTTATGCCTTCAAACGGAAATCCCTTAGCTAACATGGGATATATGACAGGTGATGAAGTATGGACATCTTTAGATGAACGTGAATTTATCTCTGACGGCTGGAGAATAGCCCGTGGAAATCAGAATGCGGCTAATCCGTTATTCAATTCATGGAGTGATGGTGATAGATCCCTATCTAAAAATTATTGGCAAGCCATTAGAAATTGCAATATCTTTTTGGAAAATGTATCTGATGAAACAAAGATTCCGGATTTACAATTAGATGAACGTAAACGTTGGATTGCTGAAGTTAAATTTTTGAAAGCCTACTATAATTTTCTACTGATGAGAATGTATGGCCCAATACCGATTGTGGATAAAAATCTTCCAATCAGTGCTTCTGAAGATGAAGTAAAGGTTAAGCGTATGCCTTTTGATGATTGCGTTAATTACGTTGTTGGTTTATTAGATCAGGCTACTCAGGATTTACCTCAACGCATAAGGGATAAAACGCTCGAATTAGGTCGTATTACACAGCCGATCGCGTTGGCCATAAAAGCAAAAGTGCTATTAACAGCAGCGAGTCCGTTATTTAATGGGAATTCAGATTACTCGGGCTTCAAAGATAAAGATGGGGTAGCACTATTTAATACCACTTATGATGCCAATAAATGGAAAAAAGCAGCTGATGCTGCAAAAGCTGCCATTGATGCATCAGAAGCTGCAGGTTTCAAACTATATACTTTCCCTGGCACCACAGCGATGAAAATTTCTGACTCTACTAAAAGACAGCTAACTATAAAAGGTGCAATGACGGAGCGTTTTGGACTTAACTCTGAAACGGTATGGGGTAATCCAAATAGTACAACAGGCTTTTTACAAGGAGTTGCAATGCCACGCTTAGATGGTGCAAATCCTGTTCCGGTTGGCCAGGCAAGACAGCAACTTGCTCCTCCGATTAAAATAGCTGAGATGTTTTACAGTAAAAATGGTGTTCCTATAAATGAAGATAAGACCCTTGACTTTACCAATCGCTATTCGTTGAGAAAAGCAGTTAAGGCTGAACGATTTTATATAAAAGAAGGTTATACCACCGCGAGGCTGAATTTCGATAGGGAACCGCGTTTTTATGCTGATTTAGCCTTTGATGGCAGTACTTTCTTTAAGTATGATAGTCCGGGTAATACAGATGAAGGCACCTATACTGTAGAAGCTAAATCTAATCAAATTTCAGGAGCTAACAACTTTGGCTGGTATAATGAAACAGGTTATTTTGTGAAGAAGGTTGTTGATTGGAACATGGCTCATTCTGAAAATAATGTAACGTACAGATCCTATGCATGGCCTGAACTTAGATTAGCGGATTTGTACTTAATGTACGCTGAAGCCTTAAATGAAAGTTTAGGTGCTCCTTCTCAGGAAGTTTTTGATTATATCAACAGAATTCGTTCCAGAGCAGGTTTGCTATCTGTAGAGGTATCATGGTCTAACTACTCTACGAGTCCAACAAAATATACTACAAAAGATGGTATGCGTCAAATCATTCAACAAGAACGTATGATCGAAATGGCCTTTGAGGGAAGTCGCTACTGGGATATTAAACGTTGGAAGAGAGCCGCTGAGCTCTTTAATCAGGCAATTACTGGCTGGAGTATTTATCAACCCACATCAGAAGAATATTATCGTGTGAGAACAATATTTAATCAGAATTTTATATCGCCCAGAGATTATTTGTGGCCTATACGCACTTATGATTTGACAGTTAATAGAAAATTGGTTCAAAATCCAGGATGGTAATAAATTAAAATTATAGAAATGAAAGCATTAAATAAATTACTATTTGTTTTAATTAGTGGTATCTTCTTAACGTATTCTTGCAAGCAAGATGAATTAATACCACTTGAAAATAACACAACACCTCCAGGACAGGTAAGTAGTGTAACTGTAGAAAGTGGACCTGGTAACGCCAAATTATCATATAAACTGCCATCAGATAAAGATTTGCTTTATGTGAAAGCAATATATAGTCTCAAGAATGGTCAACAGATGGAAGTAAAGTCTTCATACTACAATAATTCTTTGCTTGTTGAGGGGTTTGGAGATACAGATTTTCATGAGATCAAATTATATGCAGTAAACCGGAGTGAGGTTGCTTCTGATCCTGTAGTAGTTAAAATTAAACCTTTAGAAAATCCAATTTGGGGAGTTTTTAGAAGTTTAAAAGTTCTTCCTGATTTTGCAGGTTTGAATTTTCAGGCAGCAAATCCTGCCAAAGCCGATCTTTCGATTGAAGTATTGAGATTTCAGGATGGTAAGTATGTTGGCGATCCAAAAAATAACATTTATACCTCTGCAATTGATATTGATAAGTCGATCAGAGGTTTAGATACTACTTCGCAGAAATTTGCAGTTACGGTAAGAGATAGGTGGTTGAATTATACAGATACTTTGTATACTACTTTAAAGCCATTGTATGAATCCCTTTTAGCTAAGAATTTATATAGAGCGGTTAATCTGCCTACTGATGTTGGTCAACAGTACACCGCAACTGGCTTAGCAAAAATGTGGGATGGTGATATCATCAACTGGCCAAATGTTTCATTAACCAGTACAGGTACATTAACTCCTCAGTGGGTAACTTTTGATTTAGGGCAGTCTGCGATTATGAGCCGTATTGTGGTCTGGAATTATCCTGAATATTTGAATGCAGGAAGAACGTACTATTATGGGGGGAATATTAAAAAGTTTGAAATTTGGGGAAGTGATAACCCACCAGGTGATGGTAGTTACAATAACTGGAGCCTGTTAGGTACTTTCGATTCTACAAAACCTTCGGGAAGTGCGTATGGTGTGCAAACGGCAGAAGATTATGCTTTCGCTAATGCAGGTATTAGCTATACATTCCCTGCAGGTAACGTGAAGAAGGTTCGCTATATACGCATAAAGTCCATCAGTAATTGGCAGGGTACTACATTTATGAGTATTGCAGAATTACAATGTTACGGAGATCCGAGGTAAGGTTAAATTCATCAATAAAAGAATAAACATGTTTAACAAAATAAAACTGATGAGACTTACAACCCTATTTGCAGTTGTAAGCATTTTCGCAGCCTGTACTAAGGCTGACGATTATAAGAAGTATGTAGCGGGAGGAGAAATTTCATATCCTGGAAAAATTGATTCTGTTAAAATTAGCTCTGGAAATAATAGAGTGCAATTGAAGGCATTATTTCTTGCTGATCCAAAAGTGGTTTTGTGTAAAGTTTTTTGGAATAATTTCAAAGACTCTTTATCTATCCCAGTAGTTAAGAAAAATACAGTTGACAGCTTAACTATTTTTGTTCCAAATGTAGCAGAGGGCTTGCAAAGTTTTACCATTTATACTTATGATAAAGATGGGAATCGTTCGATTCCTGTGAATAAAACTGGTATGTCTTATGGAGACCGTTACAAAGCATCTCTAAGTAACAGAGGGATAAGTGTTGCACAAACAGGTTCTGATGGAGTAACAAAAATTGATTGGCTTGGAATGGACAGGTTAACCGGGGTATTTGCTACAGAAGTACAATATACGAATAACAGTAATCAAACAGTTACTATAAAGGTACCTATTGATGCTACCAGTACTGTATTAAGCAATTTTAAAACTAGTTCCAGTATGAAGTATAGAACATTATTTCTGCCTGATACGAGTTGTGTAGATACTTTTAAAACAGACTTTGTAGATAGGTATATTCCACGCTATGTTGAACAAGATGTAACATCAACTTATCTAAAAAATGCGGGCCCGTTTAACAGGGATACCTGGGACGGATCAAGATGGGGTACACTAGCTGACTGGATCAGTAATGCTGGCGCTAAAAATATCAATAGTAATCGTTATGGCGGTTACGAATTGCGTAGTGGTGTGGGGGTATTGTCATTTGAATCTGGTTGGGGAATTACTACGCCTGTTACCAATGGATTGGTTTATCAAACAATTACACTTCCAGCTGGCACTTACAGCTTCCGTTTAAATGGAATAGATCAAAACAGTGGAGGCTCAAGATTTATCTCGGTTGCTGCCGGAAACACGCTTCCGAATGTTGCTGACATCACTTCAGCATCAATAGCTTTCGCAAATATCTCAGATGGAAAGTTAGATTTTACGCTTACACAGCAAACTACTGTTTCGATAGGTTTTGCCGTTTCAATAGCAAACACAGGTCAATATATTAAAGTTGGCAGTGTTGCATTATTTAAACAGGTTTATCTGTAATATAATTAGCAGGCTTCCAAAGAAGCCTGCTAATTATTATATTAACGTCTCTTCGTGATCAGGGATGCATCTAATTTTCCTGATGTACTTTATCGTGTTCGCTTCCTACTGATCATACCCTTTCGCTGAACACAGCAGAACGATAATTAGTTCAATTCAAAACTCAAAGTTACTTTTCTTCATTATCCCTTGCAAGAAACATTTGTAAGCCGCGAATGGGCATCACTATTTAAAGCCTGGTAAAACCAATAATAGCTAATTTATGAAGCAATAGGCTTACTCGCTAAACTTCATCATCTCTTCTTCCGGATGCTGTTTTAATATTATTTTTTTGCTCAGTATGTTTATTTGAAATGATAAAAATATTATATTTGTGCATCAGTAAATTGCTAATGTAATAACTGTTCAGAATTATCCCTCGGTAATTTCTGAAGGAACAATCTGGTATGCAACGCTCTCAAGTCACAACTCTTTCTCGTTGCAGCTGTATTGCCTAAAGACCAATCTTTTTGTTAGTCATAATTGGCTGATTTTTAGTCGTGTCTGAAAAATGGATTTAACGACCATAGATATAGTTGAAATGCAAAAAACAATAATCCCAATGTGTGCTTTGAGAAGCTTAGCCAAATACAGGCCAAGTTGTAAGCCAACTTTTGCAGGTTCATATTTTTGTTTTAACTGTAGTGCTATTAATTATTGAAAACTTATGGCTGGTGATTGATGGCTTAAGCAAGCTACACCGATCTGCTAAATAATCTTATCATAACCAAAAGTGGAGACCAGACACCACCACGCAAACGGGGCATCATCCGAAAAGCCAAAAGAGTAGGAAAATTAAAAATTTTAAAAAAAATGAGTGACATGAGTCTTCAATTGGGCGTGCAGTTCCAATTACTTAAAACCAAATTAGTGGCAGTTTATGAGAAAACTGGAGAGGAATCTTCTTTTCTTTTAGTTCCTATGGATATCAAAGAAGTTAATAGCGTTAGCTTAAAAGAGATGAAAGATGATTTTAAAGCTGCTTTTAGTAGTGAAATTAGCGCAAAGCAAATAGAAGATAGCCTTACCGCTATAAATAGCGAATCTAAAGATGAAAATAAATTTAATTTAGATAATTTAAAATTCACATTAAAAACAGCTTACATATATAAAAAAGGAGATACTAAGGAATATGCCTTTGCCATTGAGGTGGATTGTGGAGATGCCATTCCTGATTTAGGATTTGTGAAAATAGAAAAATTGGCTTTTAAAATCTGGAATACCGAAAAGAATGTGATCTTACAGCAGCTGAATTTAGATACCATTGAAAATTTAGTTAAGAAACTTGATGCTCCTGAAAAAAAAATAGCCGAAGCATAATAATATTAGATGATTAGTATCAGCTAAGTTGATCTATATCTTTTAAGCACAGCCTCAAGCGCATAATTTTTTGATTTCAAATGAGTAACCATACCAACTTCGCTTTTTCGGCTACCGGGAAGATTTTTGAGTTAGATGCATCAGTAACCATTATTGTAAGGAACAATGAAAAATTGATTTTAGGAGAGCTTGAAACCAGTCGGGCTAAGATCAAAGATTTATTGAACAACAATGAATTGGGCGTTAATGGGCTGTCTGCGCAATTTACGCTGTTTAATAGCTTACCCGGAAGCTTTAAGGCACAGGTGCTTAAATCTGCTGGTATCTGGTCTGTAGTTATTCAGTACGATAAAAATGTGGCGGGTGTTAAGGCTTCGCTATATGTTAACGCGGTTGTGCTGGCGGATACTAAACAGTTGGCTTTAAGCATAGACACCGATTTTTTTCAGGGTGGAAATGTATTAGAGCGGTTCATTTACGATATAATGACTTTTTTTGCTATAAAAAAAGTAGCATTAATTGTTAGAAACAAAGCCTCCCTCGCCATAAACCAATATTTAAACCGAAGCGCATCAGATTATTTTCCCGGGATGGTCTTGTCAGATCGCTACGGTAAGTATCAATTGGTTGCCAACTCATTATTTGATTTGAAAAATAGTGAGAGTGCATTTGGAAAGGGGCTTTATCAATTAACTGGTCTGGATCATATCGATCTGATTATAGGAGCAGCACTGAACGATTCAAAATTTGAAGCGATGCTTATCAGCACCGATATCAAAAAAGATGGTTATGAGATTGAAAATTTATACTTCGGGATTAAAAAGGATAATGGTTTCTACTTAGAAGCAGGAGGGAAGCTCAATTTTCCTTTAAAAGACGATGTGTTAACCTTTGTTCTTGCCGGAAACCTATCCGTTTCCTCATTTACCTTGTCTGCTTCTTCAAACTATAAGATACCATTAAACACCAGGATCAGCCTGAGCGATTTGGGCTTAATGATTGGTGTAGGAGCCACAGGGATTACTTTTGGGATGACTGGTCGGGTAACGACCAATAATATTTCTATTTTTGCAGGGTTTATTGTTAGCCAGGCTAATATCGGGTTAATTACCGCGGCAATCACCTCTACCAAGGGAAGAACTTCCTTAAAGGACATCATTATAGATATTGCGGAAGTTGATTTTCCTGGAATAGAATTTCTTGATGTGGTGGCTTTAGCCGATTTTGAAATCAATAATGCTAAAATGCCTCACTGGAACCCAGAAGAGGCCAATAAAGCAGATATCTTAAATAATTTTAATTCGAGCCTGCCTACTGAACTCGCTATATCCGGTGTAGAAAATCTTCAGGTTTCTGCTTTGGGAACCAGCCGTCAGTCCATTTTTACCGATACTTCAACCATGCGGCATTACCGGGTGGACTCATCGGGAGTTATTTCTTTAAACTGCCAGCTGTTTATATGCACTCAGCCTACCAGAATTGGGAACTATCAGATGAATGTTGGTTTTTTTCTGTGTGGCACTATCGAAATCTTTAATATAAAGGCTAGAGGACTCTTTCTTATAGAGCCTGGTAATGCTATTCTGGCATTGATTGAAATTTCAAAAATTGAGATCAAGGGAATATTTGAATTGACAAGGTCACGAAAAACAATGCCTATGGAACCTATAGAAGGTGGACTGGCTGGTGCCCTGATAAAAGCAGATGCCCAAGGCCCCGTACTGTATTTAAATATCAACCGTGCATCAAAAAAACTCGAATTTTATTTAAGTGCTTATGTGAATATCTTAAATATTTTTCAGTTAGATGCTTTGGTTCTTCTTAAAGACAGAAAGGTGTACATTGATCTTGAACTGCAATACGTTGGCTTTAAAATCTTATTCCATTTAGATGGAAACTATGCAGATTTTTCGAGCAGTGGATTTAGTTCACGTTTGGTATTCGATACCAGTGGATTTATCAAACTTTTGGAAGAAGCCCAGAATGCCGTGCGTGATGCGGCCAGGAGCGTTCAAAACTCTATAGAAAATGCAAACCGGAAATTGACCGAAGCACAACAGCAGATTTTAAATTTGAGTAACACGATCAATGAATATAACGATTACATCCGGGGTTATATTGATAGAAGAGAAGATGCTTCCTGGTGGCGCCTGGATGATAAAATTTATTATTCAGCACAGATTTTATATTATGAAACCTTAAAGGTGGGTGTTAATGTGGCTATTGGCGTAGCCTATGGTGCTTTGGAAATAGCAAAGGCCGCTCTAACCCTTGGAGGAAAGGTCGCATCAGGAGCCTTAGAGGCAGTAGCTAATATATTAAGCGCCATTACCAGGTTACTTTGGATCAAATCTTTTGTATTAAGTATGGAATTTACCTCTAATGCCAGGAAAATAGAAGCCGAACTTGAGTTAACTGTTTTTGGAAATGATATCAAGTTAAAAGGTTCGTTAGATGTGGATAAAGCGATGAATGATATTGGTGCTTTGATCACTGGTTTTGTGAAGGATAAACTATCTGCTAAAACGCATGAAGTGACCTCAAATATCGGTAACGGTATTTTTAGAACTTTAAGTTCAGAAACAGATTATAATTTATTAACGCCTAAATTGCAAAGTATTGCGCAAAATAAAAAGGACTATTACGATTTGCTGGAATTTCATGACATGATAGAAGATTTCCTGATCGAATCGAATAAGAGATACGTGAATGAATATGAAAAACAACCCGAAGATTGGCAACAAAATATTTGCGAAATAGAAGAAGTAAAACTCAAAAATGAAGTGATACAGCGCCAATGTGTAGAAGCCTTTGATGATGAGTTTGTAAGTTCATTGGATGAAGTAATTACATTGGTACGCGATAACCAGGTTAGGGCCAATATTTCGAATGAAATGGACCAGCAGATGACCGATCTCTTAGGCCTTGTTAGGGATATAAACGATCAGAAAACAGTTGCAAGAAGTTTAAGGAGCGAAAGACGTTCTTTGTTTTCAAGAGTAGAGAACGTTATTGAAGATAATAACGAAGTTAAAAGATCATTTAATGCCAACAGCGATTTTAATATCGATCAAGCCAATGAGAATTATGCAGATGGATTATCAGAATTATTAAAGAAAACATTCCCGGATAATACGAATGAATATGGTGAGGAATTTAAAGATGCTGTGGCCGCAGCCATTTATCAATTTAGAAATCCTCCACAAGTTAATCCAAGAAGATAATGGGCTTCATTAGAAAAAGTAGCCATTTACTATTAATACTGGCTGCACTCATATTTTACGCTGGTACATGCCATGCTCAAAACCTGGAGCCTAAACGCAGTTTTGTACTGCTGATCTATATGAATGGATCAGACCTGGAAAGCAAATATCAGTTGGCGAGTGAAGACATTAATGAAATTACTCATTCCTATAAAAACGTTGATGATCATTTTGCAACATTGATTTTGCATGGCGGGACTAAAAAATGGCATCTTTCTACGCCGATTTCCAGTGATAGCCTGACCTATAGTAAGGTTACTAAAAATGGGTTTGAAAAAGTAAAAGTTACAGCCAACAAAAGTATAGGAGATCCATCAACCCTGGTTGATTTTATTGCTTATAGCAAAAAGAACTTCCCTGCAGAAAGATATGGGTTGATTTTTTGGAATCACGGAAGAGGCAGTGTACATGGTTTTGGATATGATGAGTTATTTCCTGAAGATATTTCCCTGTCGTTACGTGAAATGGGAGAGGCTTTTGCTGATTTAAAACATAGCCAAAATGATTTGAACCTGGATTTTATAGGTTTTGACGCCTGTTTAATGGCAACCATTGAAACGGCTACGGTACTGGCACCCTATGCTGAATACATGGTGGCCTCACAAGAACTTGAACCTGGCAACGGCTGGAATTATCAATATATCATCAGCTCCTTATCTACCAATCCAAACCTAAAAACAGCTCAGCTTCTGGAGGGAATTGCAAAATCGTATATTGATACTTATTCGTCTCAACCTTATATCCAGGCAACATTGTCTGTAATAGCGCTTAATAAAGTAGATGCTTTAAATATAAGTGTAGGAAAATTAATCGGTAACATTTCTGCAAATCTAAATTCAACATACCCCGCAAAGGAAGCTTTTAAACAGAAGTCAAATTACCGGGCCAGGTCCAAATCATTCGGATTGCCATCTTTTTCGTTCGCGGCTGAAGATATGATTGATATTTTTAGCTTTTTTAAGATAGCAGCTAAAAGTACAGACACATTGTTTAGTGATTTCGAGAAAAAGATCCGGGTTGCAGTTTTATTCAATGTTTATTCAAAAAATTTAGATAAAGATGCCATTTCGGGGCTTTCGGTATATTTCCCTTATTACAACAGAAAAACGGCCAGTCAGTTAAATGATTATTTGAAAACGCCTTTCAATACAGCGTTTGAAAAATTTATCGAAAATTATGTAGCTGAATTAATTGGGGGCGGTGCTGATAGCGTTTTTGTTAGTGATTCGGGAAGAAAGTTAAACGCTGCCATGTTGGTTAACACCAATAAGATTTACTTAAATATCAGAAAATTAACAGGAGATAATACGCTGGTGTCGTATGGATTGGATGCCTACGATACAAATGTTGATCACCGCGGAAATATTACCTTGTATGGGGGTAATAAAAAATGGGATTCCAGGTGGATCAGCATTAACCATATCAATGTTTGTGTATTTATGGGACTTTCCAATCAATCAGGAGTATCTTACAATGTACCTGTGCTTTGGAATGGAAAACAAGCAGAACTGATTATAAAATATTTTAATGTTGATGGGGAAAATTTGGCTAAAGTGATCGGATTTCGGGAGATCTCTGCTGATGGTATTACCGATAAGATTAAAGACCTGCAAGCTCATGATGAAATTGTTTTTCTGGGTCAAAATGCCCTGGATGAATCAATGAGTATTGAATTGGGTAAACTTACTATTGTTGATCCCTCCGCTTTAGACATCAAACTTTTAACGCTACCAAAAGGAAATTATCAGGTAGGATTTTGTATGGTTGATTTCTACGGAAATAAACACTATACCAAATTCGAAGATTATATAATAAATTAAAATGCCGTATTTAATACGCTCAAATAAATTAATAATTAACGATCGATCTGAGCTAAATTTAATCTTTTAGTTTGGTATTAAACTTTTTAGCATTAGCTATAAATATACATGGAATTAACGACTCAACAACGCAAAGAAAGCATTTCTGCCGCAACTAATACCTTACTTTTTGAAGAGGACTATTTGCATATTAAAAATGCAATAGATCAGCTCCACTTGCTTTTTGCTGGTACAACAGGGGTAAATGCCGGTGACATTACGGATAAAGATATTGATCTGCCAAGTGGTAAGGCGGTTTCAACCATAAAGGCCGCTCATTGCCTGATGGAGATTGATCGTACGCGTAAATTTTTAAGAGGTATACATCAGGCCATCAGTCAGTTTTTAGGTGAGCGGCCAAACCAGACAGTTAATATACTTTATGCAGGATGTGGCCCTTACGCTACTTTGCTTACACCATTAACAACACTTTTTACCGCACAGCAGGTGAGGTTTACCATGCTTGATGTTAATGCTGAGTCACTTGATGCTGCACGCTTATTGTACAGCGAATTGGGTATACTGGATTATGTAATGGATTTTGTTTGTACGGATGCAACGCGTTATCAAATTCCTGAAGATGTGAATTTTGATATGGTTATTTCAGAAACGATGCTTAATGCGTTAAGAAAGGAGCCCCAGCTGGCGATCATGAATAATCTTATTCCACAACTAAATCCACAAGCTATTTTCATTCCGGAAAACATAACCGTTGAAGCAATACTAACCCGATGGGAAGAAGAATACAACCATTTTACCATACCGGATTATCAGCCAAAAAGGATAAAAGCAGGATTGGTGTATAGTACAAGTCGGGAATTCCAGCTTCCGCAGCCAGTGGTTTTACAGGTGCCTGCTTCTGAAACCCATAACCGGCTTGATTTATTTACCGAAATAACGGTATTCGGTAAAGAGGTATTGACCACTTACAATTGCAGTCTGACGATGCCATTAGCCATGTGTAAGTTAGAGAATGAGAAACAGGATATAACAGTAACATTTGAATATGTAATGTCTGATAAGCCTGGCTTCACATGCAATTTAAGATCATAAGGGGCAATTACCTGCTTCAGAATAATCCCAGGTTGTAAATCCGGTCTTTTATCAACAAAGGTTACACTGCTATACTTATAACCAGTGTTTTTGCTGAGATAAATCAGCAGGCTGATAATTAATATATTGCACAAACCGTGGCTTTAATGAAGTATTTGGGCTGCTGCCATGGGGCAAAGCCTGCTGCCAGATGATAAAATCTCCTGCTTCTGCAGCAATAGGTAAACTGCCAAGTGCATGCAGGTTTTCTGTTCTTGGGTTGGTGCCATCAGGAAGGGAGCGGAGCCATTCTGATATGCGATGATGAAACCCGGGAACCAGGGTAAAGGCACCCTGATTAGGCGCGGTATCTGCAAGGTACAGCAAGCCCTGTAGGTTGAATGGAATAGGAAGGTCGAGACTGCAATCCCAATGTAAATCAGGCCCGGGGAATTTCCATTTATCAGTCTCTGGAGGGTTAAAGCCTACGCGATCTGTTGTTACCCAGATATCGGTACGCTGCCATAGCTGTTCATAAGCCATCCTGATTCGTTCTGATTGCCTGTTTTTTTGTAATAACGGGTGCTGAAACAATTGTATCATTATACCCTGCCTCGAAATATGTGGTCCATACCAGGTTTCGGGGTCAGTGAGTTTTATATTCAGAAAATCACAAATCACATCAACAGTTTCCTGGCAGTCTTCTTTTGGAACAGCACTTTTCAGGATTAAATAGCCGTTTTGCGCCCAAAAAGTAAGCTCTTCATCACTGAGGACTGATGAAATAGTTTGGGTAAATTCAGGTAACTTATGAAGCAAATTATTAAACTTATTAACTTGTTCTCCGGGCGGCATACCCGATGTAAGCAAGATCCAGTGTTCAAATTCTTCAAATGAAGGAGCATGCTGAAAGAGATAGGTGAGTGTTTGCTCAATGCCAAGACCCAATACACTCAGTAAGGTTTTATCCAGTTGCCATTCTTTTTTCCAAAGTTCATCGTCAAACTGGTTGACTCTTCTAAGCATTACTTTGCTCCAAAAACGCTTCAGGTGCATCAGGCCGGAAGTGCTGAGTGCTGTCGATTGTGGTAAAGTAAAATCTGAGGTCATCTTTATTTCTCCGCTTTATGGTTGATATACATATTTTGTTGACATGTCCAGTTTATCATTTGCGGGAAAGACAGACTACCTTCCTGGCCTGAGGGATAAGTCATTCCATTCCATTGCAATAAAGGAACGCCGAAAAAATGGCCCTGGGTAAAGTTATCCACAAGGCTTTGCCCTCCACCCTTATATCCTTTATCATGAAATACGATATGAGGGTCAATATCCAAATGTACAGATGCAGCATATGACCAGGCTATAGCCATCATTTCGCCACCGTTATTGAGGTCGTTGCCTGGTAGCGAATCGCTCATATCCATGCGTATTTCAGCCGGCATACAGGCCAGGTGTCCGGCTTCATGTAAAATGTCACCAGGATACAACAGCTTTTCAGTGTCAATAATCAATACGCCATCTCTCAGTTTAAGACCAGGTAAAAAGGTATCTTCATTTATTTTCTCCAGCTGGTAATGTAAACCGATCTCAGAAATAAAGTCAAGAAGTTTAGCAATTAACTGATTATTGTTTAATTCCTGTTCCATTTGACCGGCCAGATGATTTGAATGTGTTGTGTTTGCCATTCTCAGGCTTTCAATAACCTGCTGTTCGGTTTCCGGGTCTTTTTTCAAAAAGACTGTTTTTTTCTTGCCTTCAGTAATCAGTTTGGTAAGCCAATCGTTTACCTTACAGTCAATAACCAGGTGTATCCGGTCAGCAATACCATTATTTGCTACACGGTGTTTTATGTTCGCATTAATGTACCAGCAGTCGCCTTGGTTCATCATAATACGCTCTTCATCTACATAAAACTCAACACCTGAATTAGTGAATATGGGCACATGCAAACGTGCTTCTCCATGTTCAAAGGCCAGTTCAATATCTCTGTGTGCTTTAATGACCGATCCTGCGCGAAGATTTAACAGCCGAACAGAAAGTTTTTCACAGTCAAGTTTCTCTAAAAAGCGGCAGGTTTCAGGTAGTTTATTTAACAGCGCTGTATTTTCAAAATTTTTGTCGTTAAAAAGATCGGCAAAAGGATTATCGCTGTTTCCACCGGGGGTACGCAAAGGCAAAACATGCCAGTTGCCAGTATAATCGGCAGTATTGTAGTGCGGCATCCAATTATTGCCGGTTAATAAATCGTTCAATTCATGTTGGAGCAAATGAACGTCAATGTTGAGGTTTAATTTAGAGAAGCAAATCATGATACTTGCAAATTATGAAATTATTTAATACCAATACATCCATTGCGCCCGATAAAAAAAGCGATAAAGTTTCGGCAGGAGTTTCTACTATAGGCATTCCTTTACGATTGAGGGATGTGTTTAATAAAACGCCGATGCCTGTTTTTTCTTCAAAATCACCAATGAGCTGATAAAACTCAGGATTGAATGCGCTGGTTACGGTTTGTACCCGGCAGGTACCGTCTTGATGAACAATACCTTCGAGCTGGTTTTTCCATTCAGGCTTTATCTCATCAATCAATATCATGTATGGGCTTTCCCAACCATGAATAAAGTATTTTTGTACATCGTCAATTCTAACTGACGGAGCAAAAGGCCTGAAATCTTCCCTGAATTTTATTTTGCTGTTAATATGGTTTTTTATACCCTTAATACGCGGATCTGCCAATATGCTGCGGTGGCCTAATGCTCTCGGCCCGAATTCGGCCCCACCCTGAAACCAGCCTACCACTTTGCCAAGCGCAAGTTCGGCAGCTGTAAGCGAAACAAAATCTGGTGTTTGCCTGATCAAAAATGCCGGATTATCACTAATTCCTGCATCGGCTATGGCTCGTTCCACGTCATCATTGGCGTATTCACGCCCGAAAAAAACGTGGTCAGGAATGGTCGCTTTTGGCTGGTTCAGGATCTTGTGCCAGCCATAATAGGCACAGCCAATAGCTAGTCCGTTGTCTCCCGCTGCGGGCTGGGTGTATAGATTTTTTACAATGCCCGAACGGCGTAATTTATAATTGGCCACAGCATTTAAGGCCACTCCGCCGGCATAAGCAAAATTGGCGTGCGGCTGAAGTTTAGACCGTTCCTGAAAGAGATAAATGATTGCCTTTTCAGTTTCATCCTGTACCCAGCGTGCCATGTCGGCATAGTGGGTAAAATCTTTTTTAAAAGCATCATATCCTGATGACGGCTTGTTGAAATACAAATCAACATTTTCATAAAGTACTTCTATTAACCCATTCTCCAGCTTAAATAGTGGTGGTTTCCCATTTAAAACACCATAGGGCGCCAAGCCCATCAGTTTCCCAACATCATTCAGGTTGCCAAAACAATAATGACTGGCTGCATCATAAAGTCCGCCTATGGAATGATAATTGGTTGGTAATTTTAATGAAGCCGTGTTTTGATATAACTTAACCTCTGAAAAATCTTTAAACAGCGGAGTCAGATCTTTCCCGTCGAAATAATAAAAGCTGTCTTTTTCACAATACATGCCACTACCAAATAGATAGGGTGGAACCTTTGTGCCTTCAAGATCTAAACACTGGTTGTAAGGGCTGCCCGCACCATCAACTACGATTACATTACATTCTTTGAACGGTGACATGCCTACTGCGCTCCAGGCATGTGCCAGATGATGGGATAGGGTGATCACAGGTATTTGAATATGTTTATCGAAATACCGGCGTCCGGCATATTGGCTTGGTGAGATGTTATTTTCAAAGTTTGAGGCTTGCACAATTAATGTTAAATCACTGGCCTTAATCCCTGCAAAATCAAGGCAGTATTTGACAGTATCAAAATCGTTACCTCCGTCATGTTTAATCCTGCTAAGCCTTTCTTTCTCAATAGCAACTATGATTTTGCCATTTTTTAATAAAGCTGTTGATCCATCATGTGATAGGCCTGTTCCCAGAATATAGGTGTCCATTGGTACTTATTGTAATTAAATGTGGGTAATCTCTGCATAAACATATAAATAATTTTGAAATCTGAGATCATGCGTCTATTTAAGTAGATAAATTGTTTTAATAAAGTTGTTGATAATTGTCAAATTATTTTTGATAAATCTGATATTAAAATATAAAAGTTATTGATAGCTTTACACTTATCCTAATTAGCTACTCTTAAATGGACTCTCAATCTGCGAACGCATATGTAAATCAAAATTGTATTTTAAATAATACGTATTTGCATGTATCAAATTTACTTAGCGAAACTGAAGTTGATGATATTCGTTTTCTTTTTAAATCCGGAGCATTTGATGATGGCAGGTTAACGGCATATAGTGCTGCAAAAGAAGTAAAAAGCAACTTGCAGCTTAATCCTCAAACACAGGAGCACGCAGCCATTCAACAAAATATTTTAGCTGCACTCAACCGCAATACCTTATTCAGAAATGCGGTCTTACCACACAGTATTCATCCCTTTGTTATCAGTAATTATAAGCCAGGCATGCACTATGGCTGGCATGTGGATAGTCCTGTTATGGGCAATATGATCCGCACTGATGTCGCCCTAACCATTTTTCTGAATGATCCTGAAGAATATGATGGAGGTGAACTGGAACTCCAGACTGCTAATGGCAATATATTGTATAAGTTAAATAAAGGAGACGCCATTTGCTATCCATGCACGCAGGTTCATCGCGTACGGGAAGTTACCCGTGGAGAGCGAAACGTTGCGGTAAGCTGGGTGCAGTCACTCGTTAAAGAAACAGTATACAGAAAAATGTTATTTGAAATTTTCCAGGTCACTGAAAATCTCCGTAGCAAAGCACTGGTTGAAGAAGAATATCTTGTATTACAGCAACACTATAGTAATCTTTTGCGCATGTGGGCAAATTAATTAGAATTAATGACAACTAAAAAATTAACGGTGGGCGTTTTGCTTTCCAATTCAAGTATCCTGCCTATGGCTAAGCACTTTAGTACAGGGTTAAAAAATGGACTTAAGGAGCTAAACCAGGAGGTTGAGTTAGAAATTGTGCCCGAATTTATCGGGCAAGGTTCCCGTGAACTGGCTGAGGCCGCACTTACCAAACTGGTTAGTTTTGATGATGCCGACGTAATTACCGGAATAGTTTCCAATAAAGTAGGTACTGATCTTTCAGAAAAGATAGCAAATATTAAACGGCCATTCATCATGAATAATATTGGTGAGCATTTACCAGATCCTGAAAAGTTTAACGATTATATGTTCCTTAATTCCATTCATACCTGGCAGCAGTTGTGGTCTATTGGTCAATGGGGAGTTCAAACTTTTGGTAAAAAAGGAATGTATGTATCTGGTTTGTACGACTGTGGATATTCATTTCAAAGCATGTTGAGTGCTGGTATGGAATCGGCAGCCGTAGGAGTAACTATGCCATTTGCTATTGCACCGACACCAAACCCCAAAGAAACAGGCGATATTGCCGCTGTATTTGAGCATATACACAATTACAAACCTGATTTTATTCTGGCTACTTTTTGTGGGAAAGAAGCTGAAACTTTTTTAACGCAATATGTGGAGCAGGGCTTGCATAAAACAACTCCGCTACTTGGTTTGCCGTTTCTGCTGGAGCCATTTACAACAGCTGAGCCAGTTGAGGTTTATACTACATTATCATTAAACCGTGAATTAAAACAGGACCAGCTTGATGAGGTAAGTCAGGTAATGGCAAATCCTTTTACACAGTTTGGCTTTGAAACAGGTCTGCTAATTGCCCAGGCGGTTAAAGACCAGGGCGGAAAATCTTTACAAAAAGCCATTGCCGAAGCGGCCATTGAAACAGCACGTGGACGTGTTGAAATTGAACCCCGCTCAAATGCGATGCAAAGTAGGGTTTACCTGGTCAAAAATACTTTCAATGGAATCAAAGATGAAATATCCCGGCAGCTGATTAGTGAACTGGAGACGATTAATATTAATCATGAAGATGTACAGCGGATCAACAGCCAAACCTCTTCATTTTGGATGAACCCTTATCTAGGCATATAATATGAAAATAGCGGTTATTTGCAATTCAGATTCGCTCGCATTTCCAACTGTCCAGGCATTAGCTGCCCAGGGGCTTTTAGGTGGTGTGGCTATACTGAAGCGAAGCAGCAAAATATTGCTGGGACCGCTGCTGGCTATGGGTTTGTCAACCGATCAGGTATTGCAGTTGAATAAAATATCCTGGCAACAGGAATTGCAAAAGTGGCTAACAGCATCAGATGTGGATGCGGTTTGGGTATTTGGTTTTCCCTGGTTAATACCTGATGATATGCTTCAAATGGTACGTAATGGTTATTTCAATTTTCATTTTGGTGAATTACCAAAGTATAGTGGAGCTGATCCGATATTCTGGCAACTCAGAAACAATGAACACTTTGCAAGCCTGACTGTACATCAAATGACGGCAGATATAGATGCAGGTCCGGTTTTGTGGTCAAAACAGCTACCCATTATAAAAGGTGAAAATTATGGTTTGCTTTGCCAGCGTTTAGGCTTTATGGCCGTAGATGCAATACCTGCCCTGGTGAATAACAGTAACCATCTGCCTGTTATAAATGAAAATAATGAAGATATAGCGAGGTATGAAAAAAGACCTGATCATCGGGAGCTTGCGATCAATTGGAAACAGCACTCTGCAGACGAGATAGAATGTCTGATTAATGCAGCCAACCCAAAATATGATGGTGCTACAGCCTGGATTAAAAATGCTGAAATACGAATCCTGGAAGTTTCACCGGCAGAGATTCAGTTACCGGAAGAAGTAAAGCCAGAACCGGGCACAATAGTTTATGCCGATGCAATTTATGGATTAATTGTGGCATGCCTGGAAAATCGTTTTTTAAAGATCAATATTTTGCACATGCGCGAGGGCTATTTTTCAGGAAGTAAGCTCTTCCAGATGGGCATACAAGCAGGAGAAAAATTTATAAACCAAAATTAATATTATATGGAAGGAACAATTGGAGAAGTAAGGATTTTTGCCGGCGATTTTGCACCAAGAAGCTGGGCTTTTTGCCAGGGCCAGCTGTTAAGCGTTAACACTAACCAGGCGGTTTACGCCATACTGGGTACTTTATACGGCGGAGACGGGCGTACTACTTTCGGAGTGCCTGATTTGCGAAGCAGAACAGTAGTAGGTGTAGGAGCAGGTGCAAACTTGTCTGTTTATGGACCCGGACAAATAGCAGGGGTAGAAGCGGTAACGCTTACCGTAAACGAAATACCTGCGCACACCCACGCTGTAACGATTACTCCTGGAACAGGTAAGGGAACAGGTAATGCCACATTCTATGCCAACTCAGGTACGGGATCCCAGCCAAATGGCCTGAATGCTTATGTAAGCGAGGATCAAAGCGGCCAGATTACACCTTATATTACCGGAGGTACCCCAGCTGCTTTAAGTAGTAAATCTGTGGAGGTTACTAATGTTAGCATAGGCAACCCAACCTTGGCAGTACAAACAGCAGGAACCGGAAATGCGCACAATAATATCATGCCAAGTATAGCATTAAACTATATCATTTGTGTGCAGGGATATTTTCCGTCAAGAAATTAACTATTAACTTAAATAATACAAAAATATGGAAGGAACAATCGGCGAAATCCGTGCATTTGCAGGCACTTTCGCACCTAGAACCTGGCTTTTTTGCAAGGGACAAGATATGCCATTAAATGACTATCAGGCTCTTTATGCGATCATAGGTACTTACTATGGTGGGGATGGCATGACTACTTTCAAATTACCTAACATTGCCAGTCGCATTGTAGTTGGAGCGGGTAAAGGTAATGGTCTTAGTAATTATAATTTGGGCCAGGTTATTGGTGAAGAGAATCATACGCTGAATTTATCTGAATTACCAGTACATAACCATCAAATTTCCCCTACTTTCAGTACAACTGCGGGTTCGGTAAATCTTTCTTTAAATGCCGTTGCTTTGCCAGGTGATCAGCCAGGTCCGGCAGACAAATACCTTGCTCAGGATCTAAATGATTTAGATAAAATTTACGCTAATCCAGCTACTGCTACAAATCTTGTAAGCCTGAATAGTAATGCTGCAAAGGTTAGCAACCTGTCGCCACCAATACCACAGGTAACTATAGAGCCATCAGGCAGCAGCTTGCCGCACAGCAATATACAGCCTGTGCTGGCAGTAAATTACATTATTTGCGTAGAGGGGATTTTCCCTTCTAGAAACTAAAAATTGATCAATACTAAATTTTATCAAAATGGAAGGAACTGTAGGAGAAATCAGAATGTTCGCCGGAACATTTGCCCCGATGAACTGGTCTATATGTAATGGGCAAACTTTAGCAGTACGTGCTTACACCGCACTATTTGCTATAATTGGTACTAATTATGGTGGTGATGGTGCTACCACATTTAAGTTGCCTGATCTACAAGGACGTACTATTGTAGGTACAGGACAAGGCGTGGGACTGACAAATTATGATCTGGGTGATTCAACAGGTACTGAAACAGCTAGTCTTAGCCTTTCACAGATACCAGCACACAACCATCTTTTAACCTATACACCCGCAGCTGGCACGGCAACAGTAACCATTAAAGCATCTGCTGATCTAAATGATGAAACCAACCCTGCAGGAAATCTTTTAGGTGCACCAGCTGCGCTAGGTGAATCATTATTTGGTTTACCGCAGGGGCTCGTACAAGAGGTTCAAATGGCTAATGGCACACTTAGTATACAAAGCGTAAACGGACCACAGTTAACCAACCTGGCTTTAGCAGTTTCAGGCTCAACAACAACGGCTATTCATGAGAACCTGCAACCCTCAATGGCGCTTAATTATGTAATTTGTTTACAGGGAGTTTTTCCTTCAAGAGACTAAAAATTGGAGCTTAATTAATTCCCGATTTAGTATAACCGGTATAAGTATACCGGTTATACTTTTTATTATGTACAATGTATTGTATTGAAGATTTAGAAAAGTTATTTATATGAGGAAATTTTACAAAAAAGCATTTCGTTTTTTATTCATTATCCCTGTACTTTTAATCAGTATTTTAAATGCCAGGGCTGATTTATCTCCAGGTGATCTTGCTATAATTGGAATGAATAGCGATGTTGATGCCGCAGGTTCCACCGTGCGTAGTTTTGCGGTAGTGGCACTTAATACTATTGCTAAGGATGAGGTGATTTTTATTACTGACCGTGGTTGGGTTAACCCTTTTGGTTCATCTGCAGGAAGTTTTACTGCCAATACCACCTTAGAAGGTACCATTCAATGGAAGCCATCTGCTGCTGTACCTGCGGGCACGGTGATCATATTTAAGGTTAACATGGCATCGTCTATTTCAAAAACTATTTCAGCCGTTAAAGGAGATGGTACCGCTTTTCCCTCAGGAGATTTTTCAATAGCCTTGGGATGGACCAATTCTATTGTTACCTCATTACCCTGGAACAATACTACCGGAGATCAATTGCTTATTTATCAAGGGAGTACCAGTAGCCCATCATTTATATTTGCTTTTAATAACGTCAGAACTTCCGCTACCACCAACAGCTCTGGAGGATGGTTCACAAATCCTACGGGAGCCACTACTGGAGTTAATACCGCAACAACCAGTATCATTTATAGCGAAATACCTTCTACTCTTGGCGCTAGTTACGCAGTAGGCTTTATTTCCAACAGCACATCTCAAACAAGGTATCCAAACGAAATATATGTTCCCAGTTTATCAAAAGGAACTAAAACAGAATGGTTAGCAGATATCACCAATACAACAAAATGGGCTAACACAAATGTTTCTGGTTCACCATTTAACTTTAACCAGGGCTTTGGTTCTGGCAATTTAACACAATTCAGCGTTGGTTCCCCAACGGTTACAGCTGCAAAAATCAGCATTAGCGGCGCAAATGGCACAGGTGGTGCATTTAAGATAGGAGATGTAGTAACAGCAACCTGGGATAATACAGCCAGCGGCGATAACAATTCAGGAGTTACAGACGTAACGGTAAACTTTAGTCAATTTGGCGGAGGTACTGCGGTTACCGCAACCAGCAGTAGCAATACCTGGACAGCTACCTATACCATTATTGCAGGCACATTAGACGCTACAAACAGGAACGTATCTGTTACGGCTACAAATACGATTGGGGCTACAACTACGGACGATGACGCTAATGCTACTGTGGATAATATTACCCCGACGGTTGTGATCAGCAGCACTGCAGGTGCTACTGGCGGATCGACCAGTACTTCGCCAATTCCATTTACAGTTACTTTTGCAGAGGCAGTAACCGGTTTTGTAGCAGGTGATATCACGCCAGGGAATGCCACCATCAGTGGGTTTTCTGGTAGCGGAACTACTTATACTTTTAATGCCACACCAACAGCTAATGGTGCAGTAACGATAAATATTGCGGCCAATGTAGCGCAGGATGATGCAGGCAATCGCAACACAGCTGCAAGTCCGTTTTCTATTAGCTACGGACAGGCCGTCGCCGCACCAACTGTAACGGCTTTGAGCCCAACCAGTGGGCCTACCGGTGGAGGCACTAGCGTGACCATTACTGGTACCAACTTTAGCGGGGCGACCGCGGTGACCTTTGGCGCTACTGCGGCTACAGGCTTCACCGTTAACTCGGCAACACAGATCACGGCGACCGCACCTGCAGGAACAGGCACCGTTGATGTCCGCATCACTACAACAGGAGGCACCAGTGCGACCAGTGCCAGCGACCAGTTTACCTATGCGGCGGCAACACCTGCGCCGGTAGTGATCATACCTGTTAATAACAGTAAAATAACATCTACAAAGCCTACTTATGCCGGTACTGCTCCGGGGGCTTCTACCATCACCGTTTATGTGGACGGGGTTGCGCTTGGCAATACCACAACTTCCAGCCCCCAAGGGAACTGGCTGATCGTCCAGCCGACTGATCTTGCAGAAGGTCTGCATACGGTTTATGCTACTGCGCAGAGAAGTGGAAATTCGGTAAGTCCTCAAAGCGCTACGAATAGTTTTACGGTTGACTCGCAGCGTCCATCTGTTGTGATTACGAGCACTGCGGGTGCATCCGGCGGATCAACCAGCACTTCCCCAATTCCATTTACAGTTACTTTTTCGGAGATTGTAACCGGTTTTGTAGCAGGTGATATTACACCAGGAAATGCCACCATCAGTGGATTTTCAGGTAGCGGAACTACTTATACTTTTAATGCAACGCCAACAGCAAATGGTGCAGTAACGATAAATGTTGCGGCCAATATAGCACAGGACGCTGCAGGCAATGGTAACACAGCTGCAAGTCCGTTTTCGATTACCTACGCACAATCATCGGTGATTAGTTCTTCCGCAATAGTTTTTCCTTCAGGATTAAATACGATCTACGGAACAGCATCTGCTTCAACAAGTGTATCAGTTTCGGGTACAGGATTATCTACAGGTATTACGGCTACAGCTTCATCAAGTGGGAATTTTGAAGTAAGTGCTGATGGTACAAATTTTAGTACTTCTGCTATTATTGGTACTTCAGGAACAATTTCCGGTAATGTATATGTAAGATTAAAAGCAAATGCTCCTGTCGGTTCCAATATCGTTGGAAATGTAACCTTAACCAGTACCGGCTCGAATACTATATTCATTAGTATCCCTTCGAGTACGATTTTGAAAGCAACATTAACGTATACCTCCAGTCCTATATCTAAAGTTTATGGTGACGCGGTTCCATCTTTATCCGGATCAGTTACTGGTTTTGTAAATTCAGAAAACCTGGTAACAGCTACAACCGGCAGCATCACATGGTCAACTACCGCTACAGCAACTTCTCCTGTTGGTTCATATGCAATCACTGGAACTGGATTAAGTGCAGTTAACTATGATTTTGTACAGGCTACATCTAATGCTACAGCATTAACGATCGGTGCAAAAACGGTAACGGTAACAGCAGCAGCGAAAAGCAAAACCTATGGCGATGCCGATCCTGCACTGACTTATAGCTCTGCACCTGCATTGGTAACAGGCGATAGCTTCAGCGGAAGTTTGACTAGGTCACCTGGAGAAAATGTGGGTACGTATGCGATCAACAAGGGAACACTTGCCTTGAGCAGCAACTATACTTTAACGTATGTTGGTGCTGATTTAACGATCGGTGCAAAAACGGTAACGGTAACAGCCGCAGCGAAAAGCAAAACCTATGGTGATGCAGATCCTGCACTGACTTATACCTCTGCGCCTGCATTGGTAACAGGCGATAGCTTCAGCGGAAGCCTGAGCAGATCACCTGGAGAAAATGTGGGTACGTATGCAATCAACCAGGGTACACTTGCACTGAATGGTAACTATACCTTAACTTATGTTGGTGCTGATTTAACGATCGGTGCAAAAACGGTAACGGTAACAGCAGCAGCGAAAAGCAAAACCTATGG
>Ga0308165_1000486_pt1 | contig 73093 bp, 93 predicted proteins | sample PhyWR2_FD_201032 | JGI IMG/M metagenome (GOLD analysis project Ga0308165, IMG submission 201032) | Phyllosphere microbial communities from UC Gill Tract Community Farm, Albany, California, United States - DLSLW.R2 | ecosystem: Host-associated > Plants > Phyllosphere > Unclassified | place: USA... | reverse complement strand
ACACGTTATCGCAGCGATCCAGCCCATCGCTGGTTCAGGACGTTAATCATGGAAACGGCACGGGAGCTTTCTGACTCACAGACAAACAATTAGCATGATCACCATTGCCGCACTAATAGTTAATAACTATATGATAACCTGAGTTAGTATTATTCCCATCGGAGGCAGACAACCTCCCCATTCATCACTCAGGAATATGACAGTGGAAATGTCGCAAGCCCTGCTGCATCAAGCTCGTGGGTTATTTATTTAAAGCGATTTATTATTATGTACACTGTTATGTACACAATAAATCTCTGTAGCCTGAGCCGCAAAATTTCATAGACCGCTAAAAATCTGGATTTCCTTTTCAGGCAACAAAACACTATCGATTCCTTTCCTGCAGATCGCTTCTCCGTCCAAGGTGATAATCCTTCTGACGGACAATCAGGCCGATAGGACCAGCGATACAGCTGCTTACTGATGTCACTGCCACTTCGTGTCTTGCAGGGAATTTTACAGAGATTCAGCCTTTACTCAGAAGAAACTGGCGACCAGGGTCAGCATCCGATTCAGCAGCAACGCGCAAAACATCGCATAAAAATCCACCAGCATGAAGCTAATGATTTCAAAATCCAGTATGTTAAGCAGCCGCCACGGGCTCGACAACAAACTTGGCACTGCTACTCCAGGTCGACGTAAGCCGGAAACGTGTTTTGACCAGACGGACCACAGCACCAGCCACTCAATAAGCGCAAACATCACAGCTATTAAGCCGCCTGCGCATTCACCTTTAGCTGTTAATTGACTAACAACGATAAGTAATGAGCCACCAAAGAGGGCTAACAGCACCAGTGAGCAGAATAACGCATCCAGTATAAGAAGCGTTCCCATTAACCACGAACGATGTAGTCTTACCATTACAAGATCGTAAACCCAAAGATGGTAAATAACGATACTACAGGCAGTTAAGCCGATGGGGGACAGCAGGCCGTTTACTCAAAAGCCATCAGCATGTTTAACAAAACCGCCTATACCCTTACCCCATCAGCACGACGCCGCTAATGGTGTTTTTCACAGACGGCACGCGGCCGCAGCCTGCAATGAACAATGGCATGGTCACTTTTAAGAACGGTTCTGAAATTGCAGCAGAAACGTTTATCGAGGCTGATTTCCAGCCTATTTTTTCATGAATGGCAATGCCAACACGCAGATGGGAATTGCGAAAATAAAGCTAAAAATCCAGTGCAGTGCTCTGATTTTACTGTTGCCGACTGGATCGATGGTAAAAAAGTTCTTCTTCCAGACTCCTTTTCCACCAACCCGCATAACTAAATTTTCAAGTGCCAGTTTAGAAAATGGGTACAGAAAACAGTTTACTAATGCCACAGAAGCCATAATCTGATTTCCTGGCTCTACCGGATTAGTAATCCATGGGGAGGCGAACAAAGCCAGCATCATCAATCCAAAGCAAAAATGTATTGCATAATTTCTAGCATTCATTTCAATTCCTTTATGACCATTTCAAGCTAATTTATCCGTAACTCCGCTAATATAATTATTTTTCTCTATCCAGCCAGCCTGACTTTGAATGAAGATCAGAGGGGTTAATCACAAACACGTCGCTTTACTCTTGGCATATCTTTTAATCCCGGGGTGTAAAGGGGCGACAGCATTTTCCTCATTCTGGTAGTGCAATGTCATTTTCTGCGGGATGGTCAGTGGAAGGGAATAAAAAAACCGCCAGGCGGCGGCTCGTCGGGTTTACCAACTTTTATTGGGACTTTTTGTGAAAGAGCCTCCGAGAACCGTGGCATCAATGGCGTTACGACAGTCTTCGGTAGCGCGTGGGTCAGAGGCTTTTCGACATTCCTCATATTTAGCTTTACGCTCCGCATCATGAGCTTTGTACCAATCCATACTCTTCGCGCCAGCATCGCAACCGGTAAGTAGGGTTGCCAGTAAACCCAGAGAAATCAGTCCTGTTTTCAACACATCTTCCTTTTAATGGATTAATTCGACGGCAATTATAGCTCACCAGCGCGGTTGGGCGCACGAAGCAGAGACAGCTATAACAAAATCACTTTATCTGTGGAACATCTTTAAGGCGCGTGGTGTAGCGTGGCGACAGCATTTCCCTTTTCATCTGCCACGCACTATCGCGTTCTCCCTGACCTGCGAAAAATACCTTTCCTTTTCCTGAACGGTTAATACCGTCCAGCGCTGCCATTAACGCGTCTGCATTAGCACGCGGCTGCTGCTCACTGAACATGTCAAACTGCGTCATGCCTGACTGGTAAAAATCTCCAAGCATCACACCTGCTTTGGCATACCTGAAGCCATCCCGCCAGATAGTGCCAAGACCGCGAAGCGCTGAATCAATAATGTCTCGCGTATCATTCGTTGGATAGTCGCAGATGCACGATGCAGTATTTGAATAGCGCGGCTCATCGCCGTGCCTGCCGGTGGCAACCGACACGCTGATATGGCGGCAGCGTGAATTCTGCTCCCTGAGCTTTTCTGCCGCACGCGTGGCATACAGAACGATCGCCTGCTGCATGTCTTCAAGTTTTTCGACTCTCTCACCGAATGAGCGTGAGTTCAGGATATGTTGCTTCGGCGGAGGGGCATCCTCGAGGGCGATGCAGGACTCGCCATTCAGCTCACGCGTGATACGCTCAACAATCACATCAAAATTTTTCCGAATCATGCTGACGTTGCTGTCCGCCAGCTGCAGAGCGGTGGTAATGCCCAGCTGATTCATCCGCGTGCTTATACGCTGACCAATTCCCCAGATATCACTGACGTCTGTCAGATGCAGAAGTTTTCGCTGCCGGCTTCTGTCAGACAGATCCACGACGCCGTTCGTCTGTATCCACTTCTTCGCCGCATGGTTGGCAAGTTTGGCCAGTGTTTTCGTAGGGGCGAATCCCACACCAATGATCAGTCCGGTTTCGCGCCGGATACGCTCACGCATCTGCTGGCCGTATGTCTCAAGTGGTGTAAGGCTGCTGATTCCGGTGACATCCAGAAAACACTCATCAATAGAGTAAACCTCCTGCCCCGCAGCCATTTCACCCAGTATGGCCATCATGCGTGCCGACATGTCGCCGTACAGCTCATAGTTGGAGCTGAATACGTGCACTCCGTTCTCACGGAAGAAAAGTTCATTTTTAAACAGCGGCGCAGCCATTTTGATGCCCATTCGCTTTGCCTCTGCTGAGCGCGCGATCACGCAGCCGTCGTTGTTCGATACAACGACAATGGGTTTACCGCGCAGATCGGGCCTGAATACAGTTTCGCAGGAGGCGTAAAAATTATTGGCATCGGCCAGCGCAAACATAGTTAATCCCCTGCTGGTCCGTTAAATCCCACCCCGGCTACATCAGTGAGGGCATAAGCGACCACACCCCACACAGGAAGCGCCTGGCTTACATCAAGCAGCGTTACAGTCTCGTCCGCGTCCAGCGCCTGCAAAGCGGGAACAGGATTGAGAAGCAACCGCCTCAGCGTAAGCTCCCCGTCAAACTCAGCAACGATAAGCTGGCCGTGGGCTGGTTTCAGCGCGCGATCGATGGCCAGAACGGATCCTTTGACAATTCCGGCGCCGGGACAGTCACTTTCGCTTCGCATCAGATAAGTAGAGTAAGGGGAAAGATGTACGAGTTCGCCCAGGTTCAGGCGCGTTTCAGTGTAGTTCTGGGCGGGGCTCTGAAAGGCCATTGTAATGCTCCATTCTGACCAGCGTTATGCAACTCCAGATATCAGTATAAGACGCTCCAGGCGGCAATGCTCAGATGTGCAGACCAATGTCTACTATGAGCGAAAAGCAGGTATTGACAGAACCTTTCCTATGCTGGCGTTTTATGTTTTCCTTCGCTTGACCATCTGAACGAGAACTCCGCCATGAAAATCTACTGGACCTACAAAAGTATCCCCGAACTGAAAGACTTATCTATGCGGGAGCGTGGAAGGCGTTGGCGGAGCGCCTATAAATCAGCTTTCCGGCACTGGCAGACCTGGGGTGGTCTCGTTCTCTGTGGAGTCCTCGCTGGCGCGGGAGCGTACTTTGGCGGCATAGTCGGTACCGTAATATTAGCTGGGCTGGGCGGATTTATTTACAGTCAGATCGTGACACTCGTTGTCCTGAAATATTATCGTCACCGGCTGAAGGACGAAGCCAACTAATCTTTCAAGACTTTTAGGCAGCCAGACTCAGCAATTAACACATGACGGGTCTTCGTTCATGCGTCTCAGTGTATGCCTCGTGGTAGCAAATCATAGTCATCCAACTGCGCCGCAGTGGTCCCCCACAGCGATGGGGGCAAAGGTATGCGGCACGCCAGTAAGGCTGGTACTTCTCAGTCGCAGTGATTTTTTAGGTTGCTGAAGCGCGCAGTGATGTTGAAACGCGCATACTCCCTCTTTCCGCTGACTGTGAGAAATCCTGGTTGTCATAGGCAGGTGCCTTATTGCGCTAACCGCATACAGGCAATCACGCGACTGGCATAAAGCAGGTCTGCAAATGCTTAGTCCGCTATGAGCGAAAAGCGAAAATTGGCAAATTAACAGCCATGAGAATTACCAGTATTGCTAAGTATGATTAAAAGTGGAGAAGATCACGGCCGCATAAAGGGCTCAAGGTTTTAAGGAGTACTGATTATGTAAAGGAAAACTTTGGCCGGGGCTAGGCATTGAGTACAATCTATGCTTATATCTGAAATCCTTAAAAATCAATTAAGGACTCACCATGACTCGCCCCTCAATGAAAGCCTTCGTAGATTTGCTAAATAAATCTCCCGCCTCTCCACCACCTAAAAAATGGCAGGATTTGGAATCGCATGTTCAGAGTGTCTATCAGCAACTGCTCGATATCCAAGGTAATAAGACCATGGTAGCCCGTAACGTGCAGATTTCAGGTAGAGAAGGTAGCAGCTATCAGATAGACGTTTATTACGAATTTGAGATGGCCGGTATACGTCATCGTGTTGCTGTGGAGTGCAAGAACCACTCCCGGCCCTTGGAGCGAGACAGCATATTAGCCTTTCATAGCAAGATACATCAATGCTGCTTAAGCCATGGAGTTATTGTTTCCTCAGGTGGTTTTCAGAAAGGAGCGCGCGAGTTTGCCGAACAAAATAACGTTACGCTAATGGATTACTCAGATCTGCCCTCCATTGGCAATCTTCTTTCTCGAAGACTGACAAATGTGGTTATTCCAGATGAGGACACTATAGGTCAACCGTTCTGGACTATTTATGACATTGAGGAATATTCACCATTCGGACACATCGACGCTAATAACGAAATCATGACTGCTTTTTTATTCCTTTCGAAAGCTCATGCTCAGCGGTTTCTAAAAGACCAGACCTTAGATTCTAAGTGGCAGGTAAGGGGAATGGCTCAGCGACATCTTTCGTGCTTTATCCTAACCTGTGATGCATTTAATGCAAGATATGTCATTGCCCGGCCTGGATATGCTGCTGGCGTGCCAGAAAATCAGTTCTTATTCGATGAAATCCGCAGAAAGGATTTGATCAATGATTTTTACGAGGGTGTTAATTTGCCTAAAAAGCCAAATATCGCGCCCGGGTACCGTACAATTTTCAAGAAAAAATCAGGCATATAAATTTATAGTGTCAATGTCCGCTTCTGGCATAAAGCGGACGTCATAACCGGCCTGCAGGAAAGTAACGGAAATGGAGATGCCACGCAACGGCACTGAATATTATAGCCGGCCCGGGAGTCTAACCGGGCCAGACTATCAGACGTTGTGCCGCGAGGAAGACTTTGTGACATCAGTTTCATCAGCGAGCTGCCACACAGAAAAAGCCTGCCATTTAAGACTGATAATACACCCGTCATTCCAGACTGGCTAAATTCCCAATGAGATAATGGAAAATAATTATACTGGTATGAGGATTTAAGAATAAAAGGTCATTTTACAACATCCTTAAACTCATCCTGATGCGTAACACTCATTGCAATTATGATAAGTTTAGCAATTTGCTGCGGTGTATAATAATCTGAAATATTCTGGAAAATGACTTTTTCGAAATCTGTTTTCCCGTCATTGGTATCAACAAATGCTGGCGTACCGTCAGGAAAGTAACGAAACTCTATACGACGGCGCTTCATTTCTGTCTGCATATTGTAAAAAATACGTTTGTTTTCGCTTTCACTGCCTTCCAGCTTAGCCCAGGTCAGAAAATCATAAAAAGGCCTGAGCCTCTGATTTATGTTTTCTTTATTAATATTCCCTGTGCCAGCAACCAGAAGAAATACGGTGCCACCATCTGTAATAAAATTATGACTACCATCAATATTTTCAGACAGTAAAACGGTATCAGTATATTCTGTAAAAGCATGACGAGTATCATTATATCTCTTAGGATGGATATCGACATCGTAAAATTTACTCCCCAGTAAAGTACTACAGCCAGACAGGCCAAGTGTCATGATGAGAAGCAGTATTAATCTGAACAAAAAATGCTCACCTTTATGCGCCATTCAAATGAAAATCTTATCGGCAAACCCCATGAAAACTTTAGAATACAGAGCGCAACCCACCCAAGGATGAGACTGCTCTGAAGACACGCGGCTGATACGAACGACTGCTCCGGTGGCAACATTATAGCCTTTAGCTCTCCTGCGTTAATGCTACTCCCGCCCTTCTCTGAACTGACCAATTAAATGACGCTACTGCCACGAGCAAGTTAAATGGAACGACCGGAAAATCGTGCTTTATTTTCACTTTTCTGAACTCCAGCCTGGATAAAAATGGACCTCCCTTAACGGGTATGCATGCCGAAATTTGAAACACATGTCTAAAAGGAGTTCAGATGATGTTCAGAAAATCATTAACAGGTCTGGCAATCGCCATAATTACGTGTTCAGCCGCGATGGCGCACGGGTCACATGAAAGACCAACTATGTCTTTAGGTTATGAGCAGGGGCATATCAGTGACTTTGGAAGAATCAGGGGAGGCAATTTCAGGTTTCAGTATGAAAATGCAAAACCGTGGGGGATGATGGGATCGCTGACCGCGATGAAGAATAACTGGCAGGATGAATTCACCTCATGCAAAAAGGTCGATAAAGACTGCAGGGAAAATTACAGAAAAGATCACGCATTCGATAAAAAGGCGGAATATTACTCCATTATGGCTGGGCCGACCTATCGGCTAACAGAAAATTTAAGCGTATTTGCACTTGGGGGTATATCTCTTTCCAGAGTCGAATTCCCGGCCCGGATTGTAATGCCTGTTTCAGCCTCTCACGACCCGCACGGACAATCATCCAGTCAGTATGCCTACAGCACCGGTATCACACTTAATCCTGCTGATAATCTGGCGCTGACTGCAGGCTATGAAGGGTCGCGTACCCGTTTCGATGACAAAAAACACCCGGTCGAAAGCGTTTTCATGGATGTCGGCTATCGCTTCTGATTGATTTTTTATGGCCCACAGCATGTGGGCCATTTCATCCCTTTCCCGGCGCGAGGGGCCAGTTAACCTTATCTTTACCATTTACCTCGAGCCTGTAGATGTCTGCTAAATGCTCTTTCCACGCCCCGAGAGACTTCTTTTCTTCGTCATTTAGACCGTAAACTTCCTGCACGACAGTCAGCATGCGTATTTCCGTATCCGCCCTTTCCAGCAGCGCATACTTTATTGCCTGATTTTCCTCAATGATTCTGCCTTCCTGGTCAGGGATATCAACCCAGGCTGGTAAGCCATCTTTTCCTGGCCCGCGTTGTTTACCTTCCGGGGGTTCGCCTACAAACCTGGTCCACACGTCATCAGGCACAGGAATAATATCATCCTGCCAGGTGCCAGATTCTCTGTAAGCCGCCTCTTCATCAAGTAAGAAAAATGTATTCTCTTTTGCGCTATACCCGATATTCACGATTAAAATCCCATGGCCAGCCAGTAGAAAGAAGGTTCCCCGTTGCCAGCGTGCAAATAAAAACCGGTGGATTTAACATCAGAAACAAACGAATTATCTTTGCTCGTTTTGTGTTTGCCGCACTGGGTGATTAATACGAACATACAACTTTTAGGGAAGACAAAAGGAAACGAAATCTGTCCATTTTTCGCCTTATACAGGCCCCCCTGGATAATAAGGTTGCTGACAGGATCTTTCCAGATAAAAGGATTTATTACTTTATTCACAAAAAACGCTGAACGTTTGATCAGCCATTTCTGGAGGCTTCCATCCCAGGCTTTTCCCAGAATGTCACCTTCTGATGTGACTTCTGTTTCCGCTATTTTCAGAGCCCTGTCCGTTTCCAGTAACCCTTCTACTGCCAGCGGTCCTTTTACCGTGCCGCCGCTGACCGGGATATAACGGCGGTCCATATCGGCCCAGTCAATTTTCTGCAGGTTATTACACAAGATCCACGCATTCAGGGTCGCGTTCCACTCAACTTCATTTTGCTGGCAGATGCTGAGGTTGCCCTCAATGAGTTCTCTGGAGACCTCGTCATAAATCGGACAAGCGGTGAAATTGTTTACACGAAGTTTGCATGCTCCCTTGTTCGTTGCTGGCGTGCGGAAGAACAGACGCATGCCATCAGTGAGTTTTTTGACTGGCGGCTGACAAATCAAATGGTAAGTATCATCCTCATGATTCGCTTTGCCACGGTTCATGCATCCATGCTGAACAGCAGTGAAGATGCCGTCCTCAGGAAGAAAAGGCGCATGCTCAGCTAAGCTTATCGCTGAAGCCTCGATGAATAAATCCCCGTTATCCACGGTAATTATCCACGCTGCTGTATAGCCGGGATCCGGAGTCGGAGACTTCTGATCACCCTTTCTGGCAGGCATACCCGCTTTCACTGACAGATGGCATTTACCGGCCCTTACCGTGCTTTGTGCAGTGCCACTGTTAGCCGGCCCACTAAAGGCTATCGCCGGGTCAGCTGCATTGTAATAAGGCAGCACAGTGGGACCTGTATCAGTATCTGCATAAATCCCCTGGATCAGATAGTTGATGCTATGACCCTGTAAGGTTGGTGCCTCAAGTCTGAAAAGGCACGCGGACGTATTCAGACCCTGCTTCAGAATGGTATTAGTGTTATCAGCAGCCAGTGACGAATAAGCCGTATCATCAACATGCTGCAGCGTATAAATCTGCCCTTCCCCGACCTCCACACTCATTGATGCAGGTGCAGTCGGCTTACATGCGAGCCCGTGAAGCCAGGTGTTTTCGCCCATAATGGCTGATGCCAGTTTTGCCATGCCTGTCATGGCAAACTTATTAGTGTTAAGCAGGTCGGTTTCGAGCGGAATGGCGCCCGGATAAACAATTTGACGGTCCATAAACTTCCCCCATAAAAAACCCCGCCGAAGCGGGGTATACGTAACTTTAAAAATTAGTGAAAAAATATTTAAACTCAGACTTTACTATTCCTGTTCCGATTATACGAGGTTCTGTGATACTTGCGCTTTTTAAACCTTTTGTACATATCTGAATTAAATAGTGAAACTGATTCTATCTGCTCTCTGGGTATGACATGCCGATAATGCGTCAGAGATATAGGATGAGAGTCAAAGGTAATTCCACATTCGCTGTAGTGCTCAGCATAATTCACTTCTTCCACAAAGCTCAGAGTGTCTTTGTCACGATATCCGCTCAGGAAAGGGATAACAACTATAGTATCTGTATCATGATCTTCAAGCCGGGCTTCATGGACAATTCCTATATACCTTCCGAGAGTTCATGGTGATGGAAACCATAAGGTTATTGTTGCTTGTTATTGACTCAAGGAGAATGGCCTCGATAGGGCTTGAATTGGCTATCTCCCTAAAGATCCGCAACCTTTCCTCAGGATTTCTTAGCTTTTTTTCTTCATTTTTTGATTCGCCAAAGCTAATCAGAACAGTGACAGCAACTAATAAAAGAAATGGAAGCCCGACGCCAACAAATTTGACATTCAAAATTTCATAGGCAAAAGTAAAAGTTTTATATTTTTCGGTAAACAACAGCGGCGCATTCAATAGCCACATAGCCGCCAGTAACGCAAACCAAGCGACCATGAGCAGGATGAAAGAAACACAAACGTAATATGATCCCTTGAGGGCCACCTGAAAATATGATTGCCAGCCAGTGGATTTTTTGAATTTATGCTTTGAAGGTATGTGGCTATTTACATACAGGTAACCACATACTAACACTATAACAATCAGTGCCGCGCTCATTGACCACTCGTTTTATTTTTTCTCAGCAAGCACTCGCATATTGTGAGCAATCGCGTTTTGAACATCCTTATTTTTAAGGTTGATACGTAGAGCACCACTACGGTCAAAGTAGTAGCGCTCACTGGATTCTCCACCAGCAGGATTTTCTCTCGTATCCCACCGATTTTTCACAAAAAGATCCATTAATCTTTCTGGTTCCGAGACTGTTTTAAGAAATTTTTTTAAATTCACCATTTAGCCTCCTTCCCAGAGCTCTGTATGCAGAGATTGGGCCTCCATCAACAACCAATTAGTGTGCATGATCTGTGTTGTAATGGGTATCTATACAGTGAATATAATACTAATGATCTTGAATGGGCAAGGTTGTTTTTCAAACAAAACTAACATAATCGATTGCACATGAAATTAGTTAGCTTTGTCCAATCATCATCATCAGCCAGCCAGCACTAAATCAACCTTACCCAGACCAGAGTGCCTTCCGGTTTAACGTTCGCAATGGCTGCGTAAATCTGCGCATCTGTAATGCAGCCAGTGATCATCTGCCTGGAAACATACTGGGCGCGCGAAGGGTTACTGTACCCGGCCGTTGATATTCCGTATCCCGCCACCCAGGGAATGCCCTGACTGCGCGGCCGGCTGACGCTTACAAATGCCTGGTAAGGCAGACAGCGGGATCCATATCCGCCAGCCGCACCATAGCCGATGTCCGGACCACCGTACGCGCCCGTATCTGCAGGGCGCGACGGCTCAAACACAACAGGCTTATTCCCGGTCAGTATCTCAAGAATGTCGATGACCGCCTGTCGCGTACCCCGCTCTCGAAGCAGATTCGTTTTTATCCGGATCCGGAAGCGGTCATCATCCATACCATCAGGTCTGTTGAGGCTATTGCCAAAGAAGTCACAGGCTGTGATGTCCAGCCAGCCATCAGTGGCGGTGGAAATGCGCGTCTGCTTACGGGCGTAGCGATAAAGGGTGTAACACCAGGCTAACGATGAGGCACAGGCAGACAGCGTACCTTCAAGAATCGGACTGTCATCATTAAACCAGCCGGGCGGCAGCAGTGCATGAAGCCGGGCCAGAAAGTCATTCTTATCACCTTTAGCCATTCAGCTCACCGTGATCTGACCTTTGCGAATAACCTGTTTTGGCGAGGCCGCGAGATCGGCTTTTCCGCCATTGAGGGTAAGGAATGTCACGTTCGTGACCAATGGACTGGCCGCATAGGCCGCTCTGATGATGCGGGTGTAGGCCATTAGCTGGCCAGGCTTAAGGCTGGCAATGTAATGTGTTATCGCCTCCTCAACCAGCATGGCTACACCTGTGTGGTCTGCCTGATTATCTGTCGTAAATGAAATCACGACACTGGCATAGATAACCTCCGGCGCAAAAACCCCAAAAGTAATAGTGAAGCCGCGCACAGCATCAATTGCCCTGTAGGCACGATCAAGGAGTTCGCGTGGCGGCATGCCGCTGCCATCATCAATTACCGCATAAAAATAGCCCGGCTGCGGCGCACCGTCCCAGGCGACATTCTCGCTCAGAGTGAAGCTGACGCCATGCTGAATAGTGCTGAGCGCAAACGTAATCGCCGCTTTGGTTGCTCTGGATAATGACGAAATCCACAATCTGAATCGTGCGCGGAATTCGTCATCGGACTCAGCATCCTTTCCGTCGGTAAAAGCTTCCGGATTGGTGACCTGATCGACATATAACACTGAACCTGTGATGACAGTGATGGTACCTGGCTGAGCATTACCCGCAGCGCCTGCGGTGTCTGCCCGTACCGGTACATCCAGAGAGATAACGCCGGCCGCGATGATATAACCCGACCGCCCGTGCTGGTCTGCAATAACAGTGTAGGTCTGGCTGCCATCGACGGTGGTTATCTTTGTCCCGACCGGGATAAGGGCCTGGCAGGTTGGCGTGAGACGGGAGAACGTCACGTTGCCAGTGGCCTGCACGGCGGAGCGGCGAAAAAAACCAAAGTCCGCCATCCAGCTATCCAGATCGTCACCTGAGCAGGTGGCCGCGCGCGTCGTTACCAGAAGCTTCACGATCAACTGCTGGATCCACATTGCCACACCGGCATTGGATTCAGCCAGCGAACGCAGAATGCTGCCGATGGAGAAGTCCAGCAGTTTTGTCGCCCGCGCCTGTATAGCAGTGACCTGTTCGCTGACGAGTTCAGAGAAAGATTTAATGTTGAGCGATGACATCTGCTTACCTTGTGACGTCAAAGTTGAGCGTTTCGGGCATGCCTGTCAGGTCATCGCTGTAAGCAATCGACACGCTGACGCCCCCTTCAATCAGGGTCAGGTTCACTACTGGCGGTGGATGGGGGGCTACAGCGTCTTCAAGCAACATCTGGCCACTGATGAGTGATTTCCATTCCCCCGATCTGACTGCCTCGCCAATTTTCTTCCCCAGCCCGGCACCGTATTCCGGATGAAACAGGTAGTCGCCAGGGTTGGTCAGCAGCCGTCGCAGAATGCGTTGTTTCGTGCGGTCGCTGCCTGATGCCGTGCGTAAATCGCCAGTAGAAGAGGAGTTGAGGTCTCCGCCTGCGAAGTGATAGAGGTCGTGCATAGATTAATCCTGCAGAAGAGTTTTGATTTGCTGTTTCGGCGGGGCAGTGAAATTGCCCTGACCTTTTTCGAGATGGGTGTGACCGCCATAAACGGTACGAATACGATCTACAGGGCCATAACGGCCATTGTGGTCGCTGATGTTTTTCCCCACTGTCAGGTTCTTATCTATCAGCACGTCGCCGCCGGTAAAATGATGTGCCGGTGCGTCATAAGTGAGTTTTTCCTTCGCAGACAGGAGGACTTCCCCGCTGTTGAGAAACTTCAGCAGCGAACCGCTCTGATGCACCAGCCAGAATTCACCAGAGGGTGGCCCCGGACAGCGGTCAGCGTCGTTGTAAAACTGCCCTTCCGCCATCCCCACGCCCCTAAGGCCGGAATCAAATCCCACTTCAGCCACAGCGCCGATCATCGGACCTGCAGCAAATCCCCAGCCGTTACCCGCCCAGGGCGTACTGAGGGGGACCCAGCCGGTTTCCTCACCCGTCGGCTGTAGCTGGACTTTTACCGCATAACTGTCCGGATCGTAGGCGGTGATGATGCCCTGACGTGTGCCGTTTTTGTCAGCCATGTTCTGAAGCGTCGTCGCAGCCACGGCATTGAGCAGCACCCTCACCGTTCAGACTCCAGAGCAGGACTGTGATTTTTACCGGAAATCTGCATTCTGTAGCCCGTCTCCCAGCTCAGGGTTCGCCGCACGCTATCGCAGTAATAAATCTGGTCAAAAGGACTCTGGGTGCCCTCAATACGGATCAGCGTATCCGGCATGAGCAGGTTGTCGCCGGCCACTGAACCGCTGAATACCATCTCATGCTGAACGATCTGCCGGTATAATGACCTGGCCAGCGCGCGGGCAGCATCGGGTGTAAGTCCGTTACGCATCACCCGATAGACCTGTGTGTCCGCAGTCGATTTACCCGGCTCAGGCCCCTTGGGCTGGGCTGGATAAGTGGCGGTAAATTGCCTGTTTTTCAGCTTTGCATTCCAGCTCAGCACTTCAACCGTCACCCCTTTCGAAATCGTTAATGCACGTGAAAATGTCAGGTCATCAGAGACATTGCTCCGGGGATACGCCAGCTCACCGGGGGGCTGCCAGCGGATAACATAATTATCCACACCAGCATGAACGCCTTTAGGTTCGAAATGCAGGCTGTCACCCCTCACACAGACCAAAAAGTTTTCGATAGCTGCCAGGCTGGTGATCAGGTCCCATTCTGTCTGTTCACCTGTAAGATGTGCAGTATCAATCTGGTAGTATTCGCCGACGCGCTGTGTTGTTGCAGTGACAACCGGTGTTAGCCCGTGACGCTGCGCCAGTGCAGTGGCTATCTGGGAGCTGGTCAGGTTTTTAAAGCTTTCACCGGTTGTCTTCGCATCAATCAGTTTTGCGGTAAAGTCGCGCCCTTCTGCTGAAATCTCAAATCGTGCCGGTTCGTAATGCCAGGTATCGATGTTTCCTGTGATGTGCTTTTTTTCGTTAACACCCGCCTGGGTGATGACTGAAATGAACAGCTCTGCTCTGATGGTAGTCTGTACCGTCCACCAGTTCAGCAGCCTCATGGCCGGGGGCATGGCAGAGATAGCCAGCGTAAACTCGAACGTCCCCGCGCCGCGGTACGTATTGTTCTCAATGCTGAACGATACAAAAGGCACCTCTGTGCCATTTAAAAGACAACGCCCGCTAACATGGCGGGCGCTTGATGCCGTTACGGGATTATTGACGTCCATCGCTGACTCGCCGGGCTGGTGGGTATTTTCAGGGTATGAATACCGCTCAGTTGCGGATCGGAAAGGTCATTGGCATCGGCTATGCTGGTCCATAACGATACGTCTCCATACTGCTCTGACGCCACCTGATACAGATTGCCCCCTGACAGCGTTACCGCTTTCAGGCCACCGGCGGCCTGCCCTGAATTCACGTTTTTGTTCAGTCTGCCCAGCACGTCCTGAAGGCGATACAGGGCCGGAATTCGGGTTGCGTGGTCTGACTGAGTAAGCAGATTACTGACGGTTTTTGAGATGGGGTTACCTGGCACCAGCCCGCCCAGCGTCGTGATATCAGCGGCTGCAGCTTCCAGCAGTGCGAGCTCATGCTGAATGATGTTGCGGGCAGCAATAATGGGCCTGACAACGGCCTGAATCTGCAAGACGGTAGCATGCGCAAAATCTGTTACCTGTCTGACAGCCTGATGCAGATTTCTGACGGCCTGCGTGACGGCATCAACGTTGATGATTTTTGCAAGGCCCAGCGCACGGCCCAGGTCACTGTCAATCAGTGCCCGCAGTGCGCCGGTCAGGGCATCCACTTTTTCCGGCGAACCCTCATTACAGACAACCGCCACTTCAATGGAATAAGGGCGACGCCAGATATACTCGTAGACCGGGGTAAACGCCGTGATCACAACAGTGAAGCGGTAATTGTCCAGCGTCAGCACCATCGGCTGCCCGGCATCCCGCAATCGCTCAAGGGCACTGACCCGCTCATCCGCCTGCAGGCCTGTTATGATGCCAGACCAGGCTAATGGCTCGTATTCCGTGCCCAGCACGTCGATAACACGCCGGCCACCAATCAGCTGGTGCTGTACTGTTTTCTGCCTGCCTCGAATGGACACCTGTTCAGGCACTTCGAATTCCATAAACTCGAAGTCGCCCAGCATCAGGCGGGTGACTGTCGGATCAATACCCTGTGCAAATTGCGACAGGGAATTCAGAAATGACATGCTGCGTTTACCTGATTCAGGAGGAGACTGACTATGAGAGAAGGAAGGACCCCGCGGGTATCAGCCCCGCGCTCTGACTGTGACGGGCCGGCAGGCGGGCAGATAAACCTGTACCCGGACATCGGATTGAGGGCAAAAAGATGTGCTTCATGCGGAATTTATCCGGTCCTGAAGGTCTTCTTTTTCGTTACAGCTAAACGTTTCCCGTCTTTTGTCTCGGCCAGTGCCGCTTTAACGGCCTCTTCCAGCGCGTCATAAGTCACTGCACCCAGTAATACTTTGTCTCCGATGAGGGTTGCTGGTGTACCCGGCAGATGCATAACTTTTAAAAACGCTTTGTTCACATCAATGATGTGCTGTGTGTCTGGTTTGAACGTGCTCAGTTTCATTCCGGCAGCGCTGTAAGCCGAATAGATACGCACATCATCAGCCATTCCTTTACAGGACATCAGCGCATGATGAAAGACGTGGAATTTGTCTGGCTGCTCAATCCACACTGACAGTGCTCTGCGGGTAACAGCAGTTGATGACGCCGGGCCCCATGAAAGCAGTTTGTAGGTGACCGCAATCCGTGGATAAGCTTTGAGCAGCTTCTCCAGATGTCTGTCGACCTGTTTGCAGTCTGTGCAATCGTAGTTGGTAAAACTGACCACAATCAGATCGGGGTCCTCTGCACCCACCCTTGGCGACAAAGGATCATTCAGCAATTTATTTTGAATCAGGGCATCTGTCTGCGGCGACCGATGAGCTGTTCCGGCAGGCAGATTTGCTTCAGGCAACTCATTGCGAGCAGCCTGGGAAGCCGATGCCGCAGCGATGCCCGTGAACATCAGCAGTAAAATGGTTTTATTGAGCATAAACTTTCTCCACGGTTACCTTAATCAGACCCAGGCTGACGACAGTCAGTGTGACAGCCGTTAGATCACAATCAGTTGATCAATCATGGGCAAAGTGAGGTTCAGAATTCTGTAAACCGGAGGGCCCTGATGTCATGTTTCAGTAACAGGCGCACAGACATTGCAGTCCGAGTGGATATGGCCTGTGTAAAACTGCCGCTAAGGTAGTGAGAGGTTGCCTGCCTGACCGGGATAAACCATCAGCATCGATGGGTCAAAAGCGCTGGTTGAGGCGGGTGCTCTGGCTGCCTGCTTACTGATGCCACTCATGACGGTGGCCACCAGCACCTGGCGGCCTTCATGCGTCATCAGAAGATTGACGGGCTGTGCGGCAGGGCTTTGTGACAGTGGCGGTATCGGTGGATAGCGGCCGGTTGTGCGGTAGGCCTGCTCCCGCGCCTGCTGCCTGTCGAAATCTGACTGCGACGGCATCCAGGGCTTATAGGCAACGCCGTTGTCACGTGCGTTCTGACGGGCAAGTCTGTCACGCTCTCTCATTTCCTGACTCTGCGATACGGTACTCCCTGGATAGAGAGCCGCCAGCGTTACGGCAGAGATAAGTCCTGGCAGACCGGTAAGCGCGGCAGTGAGCCCGCTCAGGCCCGTGGTGGCACTTCTTCCAATCAGCAGGTCAATACCCCAGCCCGCGAGTTTAAGCGGTGTCAGCAATGCGCCCGCTGCATGTTTAATCAGCCAGAATCCGCCGCTGATGCCTGCAAGCCCGGTTACCGCCAGTGCCGCCTGGCCTGCAAATTTCGCCATTTCAGGGTGCCGGTGCGCAATCTCTGCCATCTGCTGGAGAGAGTGCGTCAGCCTGTCCAGTCCCTGCGTGAAGGTGTCCAGCAGGCCGCCATCCCTGCCCATCACCAGCTGCAGGTTTTCCCACTTTTTCTGAAAGTCGATTTTCTTGCCGTTATAGGTGCCACCGATCGCGCCATAAGCGTCATTCAGTCCCCGTGCGATGCCATAGGCGTCGATACGGTGATGGATGGTTTCAAGCTGTTTGTCGATGAGGTTAAACATCTTGCCGCCGGTCCGCCCGAATATCAGGGCATTCTCACGCTGCTTCTGTTCTTCTGTGTAATGATTACGGCGATAGATGGGCAGGATGACGTTTTCATAATATTCAACCGGCGACTGGCTGAAGAGCTGAGCATTGATAAGCGGGTTACCACGGAAGCGTTTTACGCCACCCAGTCTGTTGAGCTCAATTTTGCCGGCATCCCATATGCCCATTTTCATCAGCTCATGTGCGACCTGATTCGGCAGCTTAATAATGCCGTTTAACCGGTTGTAAGCGGTCATCAGCGCATCACCCGCTGAACTGCCCTTCAGCTCACCGATTATGGGTTCCAGCTCGGCAAACAGGGCTTTATTACTCAGACCGAACGCAGCAGTGCCCGCTTTAGCCATAAACTGGCGGTACTGGGTGAAGTCGACGTTGCCGCCTGAAGACTGGATGGCGCGGAACGCTGCGTCCATGAGTTCATTGAATCGCTCAGAGCTTTTCAGGCCGCCAGCTGTCTCGGTAAAACGCAGCATATCCATCTGCTTCGCAACCGTGGCTTCGCGCTGGTGCTCATCCAGCCCGCGGGAGGCAAAAGTGATACGCGCCAGCACGGGGGCGGCCAGTTTTGCCGCGCGCAGCTGCTCCTCCACAGACTTCATGCCGGACTCGCTGAATACCCCCTGCGCCTCGACCAGATACTTCAGCATGTCAGTGGCTGATGAACCACGGACCCGCGCGGTTTCGGCGAAACGCAGTGCTTCCTCTGTTGCTGCCTGACTCATGCCGAACTGTCTGAACTTCTCGGTCATGGTCTGGTATCGGGCCGCCTCGTCAACAAAGCCCCTCAGCATCCTGAAGCCCAGATAGCCGGTGGCCAGATTGGTCATACCCTCTGAATACGAGCCTCCGCCAGTTGTCCAGCCATTACCGCCGCCGTGACCAGAGCCACCACCACCCCATCCACCAGGAGGGACGCCGTTCTTCCAGCCATGCCACCAGCCACCCTGTCCTGAAGGCGGAGGCAGTGCAAGTCTTCCTCCAGGTGTTCCATATCCACCGCTGCCACCTGCAGCCGCGGCACCCGCAGCCAGAACGGGCAGTGTCAATGCTGCACCGTAGCTGCCCGCCAGCAGTGGCACATTACGGGAAGCCCGGTTGATGCGCTGCGTCTGGTCAGCAATCTCGCGGATGGCACCGGCGTACTCGCGTGCGCCGCGTGACGCACCAGAGAACTCATTATTGAGGGAGCGATTGAGTGCCCGCAGCGCAGATGTCGCCTCGCGGGCCGCACGGGTCAGTGCTTTAATGCTCCGGGTGATGGTGACGAACTTCTTATTCAGTTCAATCGCATCACGACTCACCTGAAGCAGGTTGCGTGTAATCTGGTCATCCAGCGCCAGCCGCACGGCTACACGGTAAGCCTGAATATCCATAGGAACCTCAATTTACGGGTATAAAAAAAACCGCCGCGGCGAGTCTGTTTGCGGAGCGCAACATATAAAAGGGATACTGAACTTTAACGTTAACCTGTCGATAATTGGCCTGATGCCAATTAAAGGTGCCTCAGGCTATGGATAAGCTCTCCCGGTTATTTGAAAAATCCCGAGATGTTCAGTCGCTTTATAAGTCACCTACTGACGCTCAACTCAAGTTTATCGCTACAAGATGCAATCGCGACGAAGTGGCGGCTATTCACATCAGGCTGAAGCAATTTCGCTCCGAACTGGCAGTTTGCCCCGAATGGGACGGTGACACTCAAGACCAGATATGGGATGCCATCGAGACACATAAGCGTCTGCTTGTGCAGATTGATTTTCTAAAGAAGCCATAAACAGTGCTCATTCTCACTGAATAATTAAGGCTGACTGCCGATACCAAAAGCATGCAACTCAAGGAGAACACTCAATGGAACAACCAAACCCTCTGGCAGCCCTATCATTGATCATCTGGTTGCTGATGTTTATACCCTGCTTTCGCATGGCTCAGAAAGCTGGGTTTGGCTGGAAGATGGCCTTGCTGCTTTCATGCCCAGGTATTCATTTCATCATGTTGTATGTATTTGCCTATAGGAAGTGGCCGACTGCGCCTTATCGGTAAGCACTGATCATCCATCAGGGTGGTGGTAAGCAAACCTATAGGATAGGATAATTCTTAACCTTCAATTGAACACCGTTTGATGAAGCGTTCACTTATCGTGTTGAAGCTTTCATTAATGTCGCGAAATCAGCCCAAGACTGGTTCGCTAAACACTTACTAGGGAAGTAGTGGGGCAGAACTATGACAGCAGAAATTGCAGTTTTTAATAAATCAGCAGTATCTCTTGCAGCGGATTCAGCAGTAACCATATCCGGCGGGGATAATATTAATAAAATCTATAATGGTGCCGATAAACTATTTTCCCTCAGCAAACACCACCCTGTAGGAATTATGATTTTCGGTACTGCTTCTCTTTGCGGAATTCCATGGGAGATGATTATCAAGCAGTACAGAAAAAAGATTGGTGACTCATCTTTTGATACAGTACAACAATATGCTGAGGACTTTTGGCAATTTTTGTGCTCTGGTGAACATATCATCCCAATGGACATCCGTGAGAACTATTTAATCGAAACTTACGACAATAGATTCTTTCCCGCCTTAATAACACATATTGAAAAAACACTAATTGAGCCTAAAATTGATGAGACAGGCTTAAGCCCAACAATTTTAGAGACATATACCCTTATCGAGCAGGGATGTAAAGTTGTCTTATCTGGTCTAACCAACGCTGAATTCCTTGAAGGAATGAATGACAGCGATATACAGTCAGCTAAAGAGTTTGCCACACCTATAGCTAAAGAAATATGTGACAGTCGACTGATTAAAGAGGATGGTATTGTAATTCCTGACAGCTTATATGAGGTTATTGCTGAGTTATTTGCATATATTACATGCAAGAAATCTCCATTTGGGCATAACACGGGATTAGTTTTTGCTGGATATGGTGAGCAAGAATATATGCCAGCAATACTAGCCTTTGACGTTCTGGGTTTCTTTAATAGGAAATTGAGATTCTCTCCTAATACTGAAAAAAGCTCATCGGGAGGTGCAAGTAACGTCTTTGCTTATGCACAAGAAGAAGAAGTCGAAACATTCCTTCATGGTATCAGCAAAAGTTTAAAGCAGTTTATGTTTGCAGGAGTATCTGTTGAACACGACGGAATGCTTGAAAATATATCCAATGAAATCAATAAAATAAATATAACAGCTAAAGAAAAGGAAACATTAATAGCTAAAGCGAAAGACTTATTAGAAAACAGTTTATCTGATTTTCAGCGTACTGTAGAGGGGCATATATCAGATAAATACAGTTCAAAAGTAACTGAAATGATAGAGTTTTTACCAAAGCAAGATTTGGCGTACATGGCAGAATCGTTGGTAAACCTCACAGCTTTCAAGCGAAAAGTATCCAACGACAATGAAACCGTTGGCGGCCCAATTGATGTTGCTATAATATCAAAAGGAGATGGATTTATATGGGTGAAGCGCAAGCATTACTTTGATAAAGATCTTAACCATCATTTTTTCTCTCGCATATCATAGGGTATTGAAATGAAAGGCGAAAATCTCAAAAAAGAAATCGAACTCAGAGAATGGCAAAAAAAATTTAACCCTTCTAGAACGACTGAGAATAACTCTATAATTTTAAAGAAGAAGCAGTCAGAAAATACTGAACTTGAAAAGAAGACTGAGAGCCTATTCTGTTGGTAATCAGCCACTTACCCCGGCTACGGCCGGGTTTTATTTGTCTTACATCCTCCAACTCTTGCCGCTTCGCATGAAATCCTCAACTAACCAGTTATGCTCATATCGTCTCCTACTTCCCTGTGATGAGACCTGCTCTCATTGGAAATGTTTGACTCAGATTTTTGTCCACACGATAAGCCACCACTAACGGGCTTCTGTTTTACCAGGCTTTGAATCCACGCGTAATCGCACGCTCAACCGACTCCATGAGCGGGTCAACCTTTCGTACGTAAGCAGGTCCAAGAAAGGGTCGTGGCGGTATGTGCTCAGTGCCAACCTCCTGCCAGAGCCCGATTTCACTTTTAGTCCCAACGATGGCTGCCAGACCCACAATCTCACTTTGGATGGATTCTCTTAGCTCGCCTGAACGCAGCAGCGGCTCGTCTTCGCTGTACCCATGACGTACTCGGTCGGACTTAGTCGATTCTGCCAGCGGTGCCCATGCGTCAAAGGGCCCGTAAGCGGGCTGGTAAACGCCGATTTCTTCCTTGGCTGTTTCCTCAATCTCTTTTACGATGCCGCGGAAACCGGCTTCGAGCCCGGTGGCGATACTGGCTGACGCAGATGACAGCTCACGTGCAAACTGTTCAAGGTCCACTACTTACCTTCCTCCCACCTTCGTGTGTGCCAGTTGTAGGTCCCCCCATCGAGCTCTCCAATGACAACACCCATGGCAATACGCTCATGGGGCATCAGCTCGGTCAGGTTGGGAAAAATCACGCTGAACGGAACCCCGGCCTTCATCAGCCAGCACTGGTTTATAAACCCGGGGTTCTGCGCTAGTTTTTTGCGGCGGTCTCCGTAGCCTCATCTTCGTCGTCTTTTGACCTGTTACGAAGGGAGGAACTCACCGCTTTAAGCCCGTTTTTGCCCAGGATAGCGAGCATACCTTCAATCTGTTTCGGGTTCTGCGGCAGCGGGTATTCCTCGCCATCAATATCAGCTACGGCCGCAGCCGGGAAGGCATACATGTTCATGTACATCACGTTGATGGCCATTTCCGGGCCTACCGCAACCGTCAGCCGGGATTCCTGCACCGGATCAAGCTCACGCAGGGTAATAACGCGCCCACTGGCATCACGGACCTGATCTGATCTCACCGGCGATTCCGCCACTGCGGGCGGCGTTTCATGCACTCTGACCTGCACCATTGATTACTCCTCAGTTTACTTTTTTACGGCGGTTCGCCGTCCATGACAGGGTCTGGCTCACTGTCTTTTCACCCTGCTTGTTCCCGGCATCGGTGAGGTGAAACGACACGCCTTCGTAGCGATAAACGCTGACGGTGCCGTTAGCTTCAGTGATGGTTTCAGTGATGGTGCCGCGGGGCTGATCGATGCCGTTATAATAGTTGTCTTCCCATTTCGCCCAGAAGTCGTCGAGTGTGGCATCCATACGTTCAGCGGCGATGGTGCCATGCCAGCCAACAGGGATCTGTAGCTCGTCGGTAATGCCGTTGAGTGGCGTGATTTTGTGGGTTGAGACCTGCGGCTTTGAGTCAAAACTCATAATCTTGGGAATGCGCAGTTTCCCCACGGGCGTATTGATATCGACGGCAATATCACGCCCAACGGTGTAGCCAAGGGTTGGCATGGTTTATCTCCGGGGTAATGAGTGAAGCCGTGCTCAGCGCGATAAGCTTTCTGAGACAGAGATGGACACGCTGCCGCCCCCTTCCAGGTTCACCAGAAAATAGCGAACCACGTTCAGATATTTAACCTGTACATCCGCGGTCATATAGCCCAGGGCCACCCGCGCATCCGGGTTATTTGCCGCATCGAGGCGCACCGCAAACGCTGGTCCGCCATTCGGGTCGCCAATCATCTTCAGCGTCTCAAGATTCGACAGGAAAGCTTCCAGGGTGCTTTTAGTCTCCCGGCGCAGCTCCGTGGTCTGGTTGTCACCCACTACGCTGCCGAAGCTCGCCGCAATGGTCAGCGACAGGAAGTTGGTCATGCGGGTGTAGGTGTCATCGTTCTGGGTAGGATTTGATGACGTATTACGCCCGGAGCGCATGCCAAAGTAATTGCCGCCCGGGCAGGGATTGGTGATGACATCAAGACGTGCTGAGTTGATGGCACCGATTTCCGCTACCGAGTAAGGTCGCCCGGCCAGCTGGCGCTCGGTGGCGATTATGCCAGGAATGCGTTTGTTCAGGGTGGAGATATGAGGTGATCGGGCTGCAATATTCGCCGCTTCGAACGTGGCGGGCGCAATAATCCGGTTGATACCGTTTGCGGTATCCTTCCAGTATGGCCAGTCACCCACAATCAGCTTGAAATGCCAGTCGTCCACACCAGAACTGTTGAGTGCTTCGGACACCGCCTTACATCCGGCAGAGGCCGGGCCCTGGGCGATGGCATAGGCACCCTCGGAGCGCGCAAACGCCGCCATGGCGGGCCAGCACGACTTACCCGTGACATCAATCAGATTGATGACCTGTGAATTGGTGCCACGCAGGGCATACATGCCTTTTCGGGCCGAATCAATGCCGTCAGTCCCGAGAAGAATGTCATCAGTGATACCGGTTGCGCCGTCGGTGCCGCCATTTAGTGTGACTTCGGTAGCCGCAGCCTTAACAGCCGCTTCAGCGTCAGTCACTTTCGCGCGCACCAGCTGGCTGGGACCGCGGATATTCATCTGGCCGTGATTCACCGCCTCTGCCATCGCTTTCCAGAGCGCATCCCCTTCACCCTGCAGGTTATCAAAAACTTCAGCACTCACGCCCGGCAGACTGATGGTCAGCTTTTTTGAGTTAGCTGCGGTATCCGCTCAGGTCGTGGTAGTGAATGCGCTGCATGATGACCACGATGGGCGTGGTTTCAATGGCAAGTCGGGAGCGAATGGTTTCGTTGAAGCGGGTGTTGACGCCGTTGCGTATCGTTTCGCTGTAGGCATCGTCAGGTTTAACCGGATCATCAATTATAAGACTTCCCTGCCAGCCCGGCTCCATGTGTCCGGCACGAAAGCCGGTAACCTGCCCTGCAGCGGATGAGGCATACACCCCGCCGCCGTATTCGGTCCACCACATCGCTTTACTGTCGGCATCATCGCGCAGCGCCATCGGCCACATGGCCTGAAAAGCGGCAGACTTCACGATGCTGCGCGTGGTTGACGAGTTCAGCAAGGCCAGGTTGTGGGAATAGGACAGGTGCATGAAGCGGGCGCGGCGGTTCAGCGCCAGCCCACGGCCCATCATGTTGATAGTGGCCAGTTCCGTCTTGGTGTAGCCAGGCGGAACGTTGATGATGAGTCGCCGGATATCGCCTTCGATCACCCGATCCAGCGTCTTCTGAATAATCTGATGATGTGGCGCAACAATCATTCTGCTGCCGGTGTGCTGCTTAAAGAAGTAGCGGGTAAAATAGAGCCCGTCCTCTTCACACTCTATACGGCGTGCAGCAGTTTTGAAGTCAGCAGTCGTCATCCTCCAGCATTTCCCGGCGAGCCTGCCGGTATTCCTCGCGTGTGAGTAGCGCAACCTCAAGCGGGCCGCCGTCTTTACCTGTCAGTGATGTCGTACCCTGCTCGCGGAATGCCTGCACCGTAATGTGTTTGCCAAGCAGCTCGAGGTTTCTGACTTTGTCCGGCCACTTAATTTTTTTCAGGATACCGACCATCTCGCGATCTTCGCCCCGGCCTTCGAACATCTCAGCCAGATCGAACCCGCTAAGGTAGCGACGCCAGGATGCGGGCCATTGCGATACAGGCTTTATGCCCATGTCATCTTTCATGATGTCGAGCACGTCCATTTCGTCGATTTCAACCAGGCGGCGCAGCACATAGTCTGCATTTACCTCTACCCTTTCATTGCGCTCTGATTTAAGGTCGATGATGCGCTGCGCAACATCAGGTTTTGACAAGTTTTCAGATCCGGTGCGGTTTGCAGTCTTTTCGCTGTACCCCGCCCTAATGGCCGCTTGCGTGGCGTTCAAATCGATGAGGTACTCGCGACAAAACATTTCTTGTTTGTCGGTGAGTGCCATATTTTTTTCTTGATATTTAATAAGGAAATTTGATGAGCATGTCACGCCCCCAAGCTAATATTCTGCTGGTAAGATTGAATCAACATAACAAGGAGGTAAAGCTTGCAGCAATCTACGCTCTGGGCGAAGGTCGGTGCCAAGAATCGGCGATCATTAGTGAGTTAATGGAATTAATGCAGAGTACTGATAACGAGATAAGCATCGCTGCGATTAAAGCTTTTGGACGTATCACGCGCTAATTGAAAGCTAAGGCTTCAGCCTCGCATCAAACCTATAAAATGATGGCCTCCCAATCTGGTGTTGCCATGTTCACTCCAATAAAAAAGGCCGCCGTAGCGACCTTGATCTCTGTAGTTTCTTTTATGATGTATGACAAGCAATACTGCAGGTTCTACAACCATTAGCCCTTGAATAGCCGAGCCTTTTCGCTTCCTGCACAGCAGGTGCGCAAGTTGTAAAATTGCCAAGTGAAACCCTGTTTTGGGTTAATGGCAAAAAACGGCAGCTATCAGTGTGAACTTCATGGTCGCCATTTGCTTGTTGGTTTTTATTAACGTAGTAAGAGGTCATTTCGTAATCCCTTAAGACAAGCTGAACATTCAGCTCAGAGATACTATCTTGCATACATCATCGACATAAGAATTATCTCACTGCTCTTTGATCCTCGTCACTCATCATGAAGGCAACCATATCAGGATTGGCTATTCTGCTGATGTGCTCTTCTTCAATAGCCAAAACGCGCTTCTCTTTCTTACGCTCATTCATCAACCGGCTGCCAATAGAGCCTTTGAGCTTTGCACGGGACTCTTTAATGGCGTAGCTGCTGAAGCTCTTCACCCATTGCAGCTCGCTGGCCGAGTCGTGTCGCAATCCAGTTAAACGCAGCAATGTAGCTCTGTTTGATCGCCGCCGCTGCATGACCTGTGAATCCCATAATCAGGAACATGCAGCCGTCACGGGTTATGTTCATCGTTGGCTGTGCGTCGCCATTTTTATCAATTAAATCAGTGGCCTATAAATTGAGCCGGTTAAGCTCAGGCGAACACTCAAGATTCCTGATGGCCCTCAACACGTTTTTATGTGCCTTACCAAAATACTCTGCGACCTTGACAGAGGTAGTAATAACTTCCCCGCCTTTAGGCTGCACCATGTCGCGAAAGTCAAAAGCGGGAATAACTGACGGATTATTCATTGCGTTTCTACCTTTTAGAAAGATGAGCCTGTTCGCACAGAAAAGCCGCCCCGAGATGGTCGCCACCATATACGGCAGTTCTCAGGCTCAGCTTTCTGAAAGACTCGGGAGTGGTATGCGCTGCGATGCGCGGGGGTTCTTGCAGACATAAAAAAAGCCGCACCATCACTGGCGCAGCTCTCATTTCTTACAGCTTAAAATACTTTTTGCGGACCGCGTGAGGACTACTTCAGGCATTGCTCTCTGATGTACTGCTGCAAACCGACTATCTGCTTTCCGGCAACTTCGATTCGCTCTCTGAGGGTGAAATAATTACGTTGAGCAGCGCAACTAAGTCGGGCGCTGGCTGTATCATTCATGCCGGAGGTGCCGGCGGCGGACTGCTTCGCACAGGTGGCGTTGAGCTTCTACCGGCGCCTGCCAATAGCAACATCATCCTGCTGCCTATCGATAGTCGATTTTTATTCAGCTATCGCCACTGCAATGAAGCGAACGAACAAATGCGACTTATTGTGCTTACTAGCTAGTCGTGGAAAATCACTTTTTACTGAACTCAACACTGTCTGTGGTGCAATCCAGCATGCCAAAATATTCGCCGGTTGCTGGCTGACCGCTACGCTGAGTGAAAGGTACTAACCAGATATCGTTCCCAAATGTCATCTGGCCATAGTCGATCAGAATTCCGTTCTTTTCAGCTGCGTCCTGAACGTCAGAGAATTTTTTCCACTCTTCCTTAGCTCCGGTTTTAGCCCCTATCACTTTAGCCATGATTGTCTGATTATCATAGTCCCGACACGCTTCAGCCTGGGCAGCATCCACTTTTGAAGGCCTGATTGATACTGTTAAAAGAATCATCACACCCAGTGCGAGCACTGCCAGAACTGTAATTGTGATGGCTAAAATTTTGACTAACCGTTTCATGTGATGCTCATCCATAAAGCTCAGGATGAGGATCATACCCGATGAGCCTTGTGCTGATCATGCTGCTTTGCCTTATGACAGCCGGAGTATCTTCACTTTTGTCGTTCCCGTTCGATTTGCCGGATGGCGGCCTTATCGCGGTTACACTGCTCTACAACGCTAAGCAGTCGTTCATTTAGCTCCAGACTCTCTCCCCAGGTAAACGACTCTGGAATAGGCGGTACTTCGCAGTCAGCCAGCAGACTTGCCGGTATTGGTACTGGCGGAACCGGTAGGTACTTTGTCTCTATGCGCGCGCAGCTGGTGAGAAGCGTGACGAGGAACAGTTTCAGAGGCACAGCGGTTACCTTTGACCAGCTTCCGTATAACCACCACCCTGCGTTCGCTTTCTGCATGGCTTGCCTGTTTATCATTCTGGGTTGCCCGGGCCATGTCGTTGAAGAGTTTCGTCGTTTTGAGAACGTTATTCGTGATAGCTTCCGCTGAGGCTTTTTCCCTCTGTAGCTGATTTTTCTGCTCGTTCAGAAGGGCATTTGATGAGGACTGAAGCTTCACAGTGACACCAAGCCCTGTTACCAGAACAAGCAATAGCACGATGACGATGACATCCCACTTGATTCTGCTAAAGGTCATCGCCGTTCTCCGCCAGACATAGTGCACGCTCAGTTTCACGGCGGTTTATCAGCCCTCTCCACTTCCTTCCCCCGGCAAAGACCCATCGCCGGAATTCGTTGCACGCACCAAGCTGATCGCCTGTAGTGAGTTTTTTCAGCAGAGTTGACCCGGATAAAGCGTCAATACCGACGTTATACGCAAAGCTATAGAGCGCGGCCCGCCGGTATTCACTAAGAGAAACGGTAACGAGACTATCAACTTTTTCCTGAACGGGTTTGAGGTCAGCACGCAGCAGGCTGTCGCATTCCTGATCTGTATAGGTTTTGTTTCTGACGATATCTGTTCCCGTATGACCATCACACACCGTGAGAACGCCTGCCACATCCAGATACGGAACATAACGACGACCTTCCAGACCATCCGGTCCGCCCAGCAGCGTAATGGCCAGAGTCAGGGCACCCGTACCGGCAGCTGCGAGAATTCTGTTACGCAGCGCAGCGGAGATAGCCATGATTCAGCGCGGCTCGTCCCTGCAGGTGCAGCGCAGCGCCCTGATCTCTGCCAGTGTTGCTTTACGCCTGTAATACCAGTTGGTGATACAGGTAACGGTCGCAATGCTGATACCGACCAGCACGCCTACAGCACTCCACTCCTCGGGACTGAAATAGGTAAGGACTCCATGGAGTACAGATCCCGCTGATGCGCTGTAAGCGACACCGGTTGTGAATTTACTCATCTTGGTATGCCGCGCAGAGTGTGGAGGAGTGAAACCTGTGCTGGAGGATGAACGGGGTTCAGTGACGGCAGATACGGCCATAAAAAAAGCCCTGACAAAGATGACAGGGCTGAATAAAAATCTCTCGAGGGTCATTTACCCATCGTTGGAGTCACAATAACACAAAAAATGGAAAAGTAAATAGTGCGCTATAACATCGATATGTAAATTATCGCTCGCTATTTAGTGATGCGTAATAGCTGTTTTTCCGCCCATGCCTCTTCCCGGTGGAGTTCAGCCACAAGGAACTCAAGCAGCTGCTTTACACTTTTGTTCCATGTATCCAGCGTAATAGCGTCTGTGACCTGACACACTGCCCGGTACACAACAGTTGAAGAGATACGCTCAAAGCCCCGACCGGAACAACGCTTACAGGGCTGATAAACCGGCACGCCCTGAAAACGTGTACTCATCCGGTTAACTGACTGACCGCGCCCTTTACAGTCTTTGCAGGCAGCGCGCACGACACCTTTCCCTCCACATTTGCTGCAGAACTTTCCTTTACGCAGACCTATGCCGCTACAGGCGTGACATGACGATGTTGTATCCGGGCTGCGCGCATAATCCAGAAAGGCATAGCCTGCAATAACCGTGATGATGGGCATACGCTCATCTTCAGGCAGTTTTGTGAGGGCCGGATAATGCGCAGATGCACGCAGGCCGACGATCACCAGTAATCGTATGGCGCGGTCTCTGTCATGACGACTGAGATGCATTTTTCCGAAGAAGGCAGAATAACCGAGGGGAGCGCGCTTCTGCACCATCCCCAGTGCGGCCATAACATCACTGCCGGTCATGGCATCAGGCGACAGAGGTGACTGGCCAGCAAGGGGCGTCACAGAACGCGGGGAGTGATACTTAACAACACTTTCAAGCTTCATCATGATGACTCTGTGCCGGTAAGACAGTGACCGGCACTATGAGTCCGTTCAGATTCATTTTTCTGAATGACGGCAGACGCGTTCCGCGGAGTGAAAAACGAATTTCTGAACAAACTTTTCCTTTGGCAGTTCATGTCTGCCCTTCTCTGTCACCCGACACCATAATTCAATGAGCGCTTCACCCGTATGATGCCGGGGGCTTGCCCCTTTTTTCCATCCGATCAGTGTGGAGGCGACCACATCCAGTTCATCTGCAATGTCCTGTAGAGAGTAACCAAAACGGCTCAGGTCTGTGAGTATCCGGAACCAGTCGATTTTATGAATATTGATGACGGGCACGCGACTTCCCCCGGTGATCAAAGCCTGAGTAGATCTTTGAGATTTCTCACGCCAAGTTTATTGGCGCAGTTTTTCCGGTGCTGATAGAGCGTTCTGGTTTCGATTCCCAGCTTTGATGAATGCTGTCCGGCATCAACACCATTCAGAAAGCCATCGATAACGGCCAGTTCACGCTGTGAAATTTTACAGATTTCATTCAGTGAGCGCGTCCGGTTCAGATAGCGGTCGAGCACGAAGGAGATGTAGGGAATGGGCGTAGAAATATCCAGCACATACTCCATGTTACAGACCCGATTAAGAAGCCCCCTTTTGCGGCTATTAAGCAGAACATGCCCGTCTGTGAAGACCAGAACATTGCCATCCGTTTTTCGCAGTAATGTCAGGAAAGAACTGAACCAGCACGGGAAAAAGTCATCATATCCCAGGCACATAACGGCAAGATGAAAACACCCTGGATATCTGTTTGCTGTATTCAGGCGAAATTGCCGGAAATCCCTGCACGATAATATGGCCAGATCCTTTCCGCTGCATTCGGTCTCAATAAGACTGAACAGCCCGTAATGTAAAATATTATTATCACCAATGACGACAACGCAGCGTTCTTTGCTTTTCATATCCTGTCTTCCGTCTCCAGCAGTTCAGGTCGCGAAAATTAAACCCATTTGCTTCACAGCGGATATTATTACTACTCACATCATTCAGAACATTCAATGCAATCGTTTGGCTCCAGTGAAATGTTACATGACGATCCACCATTAATCCCATGAATTTAATCACCTTAAGTCAAAATAAGAGTAGTATTAGGATTAACTTTCAGACTCAGGTTAGCATCTGTTCTTAACTGGTATTAACATCAGGCGACCAGCAATAACACGCAATTCTGCTGTTTTATATCCGTCCAACCTTCACGCCAGCTCTTCGGTTGAATATGTACCCGAAAAAAATAAGAAGGAATGAAGAATCATGCAGGCGCCGGATATTGCAGCGCCTGAATAATAAAAAATAATAAGCCAGCGTTAATTATTAGTAGTTTCACATGCTGCACGGACAGTCAGAAAGGGCGTCGAATGTCAGCCTTGTGTCACCGGGAGGAGATCAGATTTTTACCGGATGCCCGCCAGCCCAGTACCGGCATAGCTCTGCAGCAACATTTTGTGTATTTGGTTTTGCCCTTTCAACTGGCGCATAATGCGAAGTCTGGATCGAACGGAGAGCCTATATAAAGAACCAGATTATTATCTCGCCCGTGGCAGGTCCGACACCCGTGTTGTGTAGGCTGGCGACAGCATATCCCGCTTCATCGACCAGGATTTCTGGATCCCCTGCCCGGCAAAAAACAGACTGGCTTTGCCGCTTTGATTTAGCCCATCAACAACGCGCATCAGGGCCTCGCTGTTTGCCTGCGGCTGGTATTCGTCAAACAGGTTCAGCTGAGCCACACCCTGGCTGTAGAAGTCGCCCAGCATCACGCCCGCTTTCATATAACGATGTCCGTCCACCCATATCCGTTCAAGTGCATCCATGGCAACACGGATGATATCGCGGGTGTCATTTGACGGCGTCAGAAGTTTGCCAGTTGCCTGATTACCGTAAAACACCTCACCGTCAGCGTGCGGGCTGGTCCGGACAAAAACCGATATCTGCCTGCAGTATTGCCTCTCTTTTCTCAGCTTTTCGGCGGCACGCTCGGCAAACGCGCACACTGCCTGCCGCATATCCATATACTCAGTGATACGTGAGCCGAATGAGCGAGAGCAGACAATCTGCTGCTTAGTAGGTGCGAATTCTTCAAGCGCCAGACATGACTCGCCGCGCAGCTCCCTTACAGTTCGCTCAAGAACAACATTGAAATGTTTGCGGATAATCCAGGTACTCTGTTCCGCCAGATCTTTGGCTTTAACGATGCCCATGGCATTGAGCTTTTTACTGATACGCCGTCCCACTCCCCATACATCCTCAACAGGCACAAGCGCCATCAGTTTTCGCTGCCGGTCGATATTCGATAGATCAACAACACCACCTGTCTGCTTCCACTTTTTCGCCGCATGGTTGGCAAGTTTGGCAAGCGTTTTGGTCTGGGCGATGCCCACGCCCACGGTCAGGTGCGTGTTGCGTTTAATCGTTTCACGCACTTCCCGTCCGAAGTTTTCCAGTACCATGCAGTTGCGCACACCGGTCAGGTCCAGGAATGCTTCATCAATTGAATAAACTTCCACGCTGGGGGCCATCTGCTCCAGCGTTGTCATTACCCGGCTGCTCATGTCGGCATACAGCGCATAATTGCTGCTGAATACATGGATCCTGTGCCGCCTGATGTCGTCCCTGAGTTTGAAATAGGGGGCCCCCATAGGAATGGCCAGCGCTTTAGCTTCCGCACTCCGGGCGATAACACAGCCATCATTATTGCTCAGTACCAGAACCGGCTTGCCGCGCAGGTCAGGCCGGAAAACTGTCTCGCAGCTGGCGTAAAAAGAGTTCACATCCACCAGCGCAAACATCACATGCTGCCATTCGGATTAAAGACCTGGAAGGTGCGTTCCTCACCTTCCCATGCTGAGATATCCCGGAAATCTGACTTGTGCGCTTCTATCCATCTGTTTGCTTCCCTGGCGCTGAAGTGCCAGTTGAGCTGCTGGAGTTCTTTTACAAAGTCGAGTGTGCTGACGGTGTAACGCCCGCGCGCGTCGCGTTTAATGGCAAGCCTGAAGGCATCTTTAATCTCGTAATCGCGTGGCATGCTAAAACCCTGTCAAATGACTGTATGTATAAACAGTAATTATAATCAGTGGTTTTGAGCAAGCTGATGAGGTTTGGAGTTTTGTAAATGAAGTCTGAAACGTAGCGTTTGCGTTATAATGGATTTTAATGCTACCAAAAATAGATATTATGATTTAATCTGCTATCAGGATTTAATCATCAAACGCAAATTCCATCCCAGACATCATGGCCTTTTGCCTGATAATGAAGACAAATACTGAACGGTAGTCAGAATTGTGCCTGATGAAGCTCACTCATCCGGCATCCTGCCGAGCAGGATTGAGGTGCAATGAAAGACTTGTGATATGCGCTAAAGACGTTTGATGGTCATCCAGGGATATGCTGGTACTTTTGCTGTCGAACATAACAAAAAATGGGGCCCCGGTGCCCCATATATTTTCTACTGAATCTTCAGTAACTGCTATTCAGGTAAAGCGTAAACCACCACCTGGTCGCCCACCTGATCCTTGAGGATGGTATTACCGCCAGCGACAAACGCCACGTACTGACGGCCTTTATACTCATAGACAGAAGGGTTTGCTACCGCCGGAACTTCCGCCTGATCGGACCACAACACTCCACGGAATAGGCGCGAACCTTAGCATCCATTGACGCATCAATGAATATCACGCCCCCCGCAGTCACTGCCGGTACCGGTGAAGCATGCATCCGTCAGATGCATACTCTACAGGCGAATAACGATAGCGCTTTACCTGGTTACCGTTATCATCCAGCGTTAGTCCGGAATACGCTGACAGCATCCCTGAGATTAGCGGCCCGGCTTGCCAGTTCATCAGCGGACGATGCAGACTCTTCGACCAGCACAGCATTCTGCTGTGTGACCTGATCCATCTGCGTCACCGCAATATTTATCTGCGATACGCCTGCACTCTGCTCTTCTGAAGAAGATGAAATTTCTCTCACCAGCTGTGCTGTCTGTTCAATCGCATCCATACTTTCCTTAACTTTTTCACCGGCATCCCGGGCCATCGAAATGCCCTGCTCAGCATTCTCCACAGACTGTTCGATCAGCCCTTTAATTTCCTTCGCCGCGCCAGCCGAGCGCTGTGCCAGCGCCCTGACTTCCGCCGCAACAACGGCAAAGCCTTTACCGTGCTCACCGGCCCGGGCGGCTTCAACGGCTGCGTTTAACGCGAGAATATTCGTCTGAAATGCAATCCCATCAATGACAGCAATAATGTCCTTAATCTGCCCTGCACTGCTGCTTATTTTCTCCATGGAACCCAGCACCGATTCCATTGCATGCCCTCCACGCAATGCCGCGCTGGTAGCCGAGCTGGCCATTTCGGCAGCATGGCGGGTGTTTTCAGCATTGTTGCCGATGATCGAAGAGAGCTGTTCCATACTGGCGGCCGTTTCAGCCAGCGATGCAGCCTGTTCTTCCGTCCTCGCAGAAAGATCGCCGTTACCGCGGGCAATCTCCTCAGATGAGGTGGCAATGGTGACAGCATTACTTTTAATGTTTTCTACCGTCACCGTCAGTCGCTGACTCATCTGCAGTAATGCCTTAAGCAGTGCGGCTGTTTCATTGCGTCCTGTCACGGAAAAGGATGTCGTCAGATCGCCCTCTGCCACTTCAAGCGCAAGCTTTGACGCGGCACCGATAGGTCGTGTAACAGAACGGATAATGATCAATGCAAAAACGACAGAAAGCAGGACCATAAAGAGAAGAACGCTCAGCAAACCATACTGTGCATGCCGGTGGTCAGTAATCTGCTGGTTGAGCATGTCATTCAGTTCATTACCGCCCGCAATTGCGTAGGTGCTGAATCTGTTAATCGCGCTGGTAAAAAGCGCCGCATAGTCCTGCGGACTCTGATTCGTCATACTGCGGCTGATAAATAACGCCCCTGCAGTTTTCAGGGCATTATTTGCTTCCTGTACGGCCGCATCTGCATTGGCACTGAATTTCTGCTTCAGCCCCGCATCAGACGAAAAAAGCTTTTCTGAATCCTGCTCAAACAGATCCAGGTTATAAGCTCCCGTACTGAGTAAAGATTCCATACGGACAGAGTCCGCCTCACTTATGGTTTCATTTCTGGCAAGCAGTGAAGTGCCGAATGCGCGAATTTTTCCAAGACTTTCGGTCAGTTCAGGCAATGATGAAAAATTACTGGTGATCAGACGATAGGTGCTGATATCGGAATCAAGTGACAATCCGTAAAAATCCAGCACATCACGGTTTGCATTCAGTAGCTTGCGGATGAGCAGCGCATGTGCGTCAAGGCTGGCTTCATGGTCCAGTTTCGACGCATCGATCTCCTGCTGCAGTGCGTCCCATTGCGCGCGTACACCATTAAATTTCTCAATGACACCCGCACTGCCTTCTGTCTGTGCCATATCATTCACCAGGGCATCAGAGATACTGCCAATCTCGTCCCGGACCTTAAGACGCGATGAGGTGGCAGGATTTTTTTGTGCAATGGCAAGGGCTGTTTCAGCACGATGGCGCTGTATCAGGTTCAGCAGGGCCAGAATCCTGTTTTCCACAGGCACACCGGTCACTTCCCGCTCCTTGTCATGAATATATTTATTGCCTTCTGATACAAAAAGCACAGTAGGAACTGAGAAAAGAACAAGACAAAACAAGCCCAGAATAGCAAACTTGGCGGTAAGATTAATATTGTTAAGCATTTTATTCATTTATTATTCCTGCTGCATCAATTCATCATTATTGCAGTTATAAAAAAGTTTATCTGAAAACACATTCACCATCGTTATCGGTTATTTTTCATTTATCTTTACAGAGAGATAAAAAAGGAGAAAAGCGACATATATGTCACAAAAAAATAAAGTGCTTCTAAAGCAACGTTTAAAGCACCATGCAAACGGTTGCTTTTCTGCCGATTCCCTTCTCATTTATATACTTGCATCAATACAGCCTTACCTGACTTTGTCCTGACTCTTGATCAGGGTAATGTATCAAAGGGTTGATGTTGATATCAGGTTTGGTTCAGAAACCGGTGCATGGGTGTGACTAAGAAGCCACACAGCTATCCCGACATCTCAGTAAGCACAAATCTGGCTTTCGCAGTAAGATGGAATCAATCAGAAGACCAGCGGTGAGCGAAGATGCCAGACATAATCAGGATCAGGCGATAAATCCTTTTTGCAGAAATTAGGGTGTAAGTTTGCAGGGCTAAAGTCAGGTAAAAAAAGATGAAAAATTTCTATTAGTGCATTTGACGTAACTGATGCACGTAATGAACTATTGAGCCTGCCCGGTGAAGCACAGCATGAGAACCCTTGATTTCTCTCATGCTGATAAGTGTAAAGCCCTGAGGGAACGTAGGTAAGCACCAGCCGGGAAAGTGATGCACAGATTAAAGGCAGGAACTTTTTTGGTCAGGTGAACTTCGTTTCATCGGGGTTCCCCTTTACCGGTTAAAGTCACTGCAAGAAAAGATGTTTTTTTCACTTCAACTAACGAGGTTTAAGATGAGTATTAATCCCTACGGTGCCGATCTTTTTACAGCGTTTTATAACTCAAACGATGCAGACATTGCTTCACAATTAGTTAACGAGCGTCTGTCTGATTCATTTCAGGATCACTCGCCTGTATTTGACGCAGAACCCGATAAAACAGGGTTTGAGAACAGCGTGCGTTTCATTAATAAAGCTTTCCGACAGGTTTATCATGTTGACCGGATGATTGAACAGGGTGATACCGTTGTCGCAATCTGGCATGCAGAGGTAGAGCATGCGGGGCAATTTCTTCATTTGCCGGCGACAGGCCGTCTTTTTTCTCTGAACGGCATTACTGCCTATTCTCTTGAGAATGGAAAAATCACTGGTCACTGGGAGCAGTTTGATCAGCTTTCAATGCTCCAGGCGCTCGAAATCATCCCGAAACTGGGAAGTTGATTAGCTGAGACAGCAGACATTCGGGGCAATCTCAGACATGAGTGAAGAGTCATGTCACCCAAAACCTCATCGCTGTGTGATAGTTTATGATTCAGGTGCTGGCTCCACAAAATTAAGGTCAGATAGAAATGTTGAGATGTAACCTGCCATCATGCGGTGTGGCGAGATTCCTCATTTTACTTGATGGTCCCTGGGCAACTTTAATTGTCAGAGAATTGCTGCGTGGTCCTCAGCGTTTTAGCGAATTGCGAACATCGCTATCAGGTATCAGCGCGCATACACTCACTCACCGTTTGCGACGCTTTGAAAAGAGCGGATTAGTCATGCGTACCGCTTTTGCTGAAACACCGCCAAGAGTGATTTATGAACTGACAGAATTAGGTAAATCACTGGAGCCGATTCTGCTTACCATGAATAACTGGGGACAAAATATTTCAGACGACGTGCTCAGGTCTGCATTAGTTAATAATAACGAGGTATGAGTCAGGGCTTTTAATACTGACGCACCGAAAGAACCAGGTTAAACAGAAATACCTGCAGCCGGCTGCTGGCTAAAATTCAGTAACAGCTCGCTTTACCAGGGTAGCATTTATGAAACAATGTCTTAGATTAATGATGAAGCAGAAATAAATTTATGGAGGTGAAGGCTCCTGAGAAGCGAATAATTACGTGATATCTTAATCGCAAGAATTATTTATTTAAACCAGTCCTGATTATAAGCAATTGTTTTGATGTGACGTCATTCCCATGTGCACGTTTTTTATATGTGCCCGTTCAGTCACGCCACAACTCACTTTTTGAAAGAGAGATCAGAAATGAAAATTGCACTAATAGCACCAACAGGAAAAATCGGATTTGAGATTGCCAGGGAAGCACTGCGCCAGGGACATACTGTTACAGGCATTATCAGAACAGGTCGCCCTGTTCCCGAAGAGCTGCAAGGTATCAAATTTGAAGTCGCTGATATTTATGATACGGCTTCGTTTGCAGATGCCATCCGCGGCGTGGATGTTCTTGCAAGCGCTTACGGCGCGCATGGCGAGCATATCGGGACTTTAGTGGATACCGCTCATGCTATCGTCAGTGCTGCTCGCGCGGCAAACATCGAGCGGGTCGTTGTTGTGGGTGGCGCGGCAAGCCTGGAAGTGGCTCCTGGTGAAAAGCTTCTTGATGCGCCCTATTTTCCCTCAGATTATTATCCCTATGGTCTTGCTCACGATAAAGCTTTCAAAATTTACAAGGCTGCTACAGATTTAAAATGGACATTCTTTTCTCCGCCAGCAGAAATTGGCCCCGGTGAAAAAAGAGGAAATTATAAGATCGGCGGAAAAGTCCTGTTAAAAGACGCTAAAGGAGAGAGTCGTATTTCTTATGGCGATTATGCAGAAGCTTTTGTGAATGAAATTGCCAAGGGAAATTACCTTAACAGCATCACTAATGCTGCTTACAAATAACCGGGTGGGGAGCAGAGAATCTGTACTTCTCTGCTCCACCTCATCCAGCTGATAACGATGAAAATTGCAAAACGATTCTGGCTACATAATCGCAGAGATGTAACTCCTTTTGAATCAGCAGACACAGACGTCATCAGACCGCTTTTTATCCGGGTTGAAGATTATGATCAGGTACTATAACTGCATGATACAGAGCCTGTAGCACTAACGTGCAATCATAGCCGTACTTCTGCTCCCTGTTAAAACCGGTTAAGCATCGAATTCATTTCATGCAAGACCACTTCGCAACGCCGATAATTGAACGGCCTGCATTTCTTAATCCTGAAGTCGTAAGAAACGATGCAGCCCTCATCCGATTTCCACTTCGCCACACCCAACTTTAGGCTTTTGCTTTGCACTTTCCTGATACCGGTGTCCAGATGTCATACCAACCTCTTCACTGGCGACCTATAAAAATTTTCAGTCTAAGGCTTGATCAGGTAGAACGATCGTTCTACCATCATTTTATGAAAAAAATTACGACAGACACGCGTGAGAAAATCCTCGCAACCGCTGAACATCTCATTTACCAGAACGGTATTCACGCCACCGGCATGGATCTTCTGGTAAAGACCTCAGGCGTAGCCCGGAAAAGTATTTATCATCATTTCACTAATAAGGATGAAGTGGCTGCCGCCGCTCTGAATGCCCGTGATGTGCGCTGGATGGAATGGTTCAGATACGAGTGTGACAGGGCTGATACGCCACGTGAGCGCATCCTGAATATGTTTGTTGTACTTAAAGGATGGTTTAAGTCAGAAGGATATCGCGGCTGCGCCTTTATCAATACGGCAGGCGAAATCGGTGACCCTGACGATCCGGTTCGTCAAATCGCCAGAGTCCATAAAGAAAAACTGCTTAACTACCTGCTGGAGCTTACCGGGCAGCTGAATACGGTGCAGCCATTACCTCTGGCCAGGCAGCTACTGATACTGATCGAAGGCGCTATCACCATGTCACATGTTATGGATGATTACCGCGCCGCTGATGATGCAAAAGATGTCGCTCAGAGGTTACTGAGCCAGAGCCCTGAACAGGGCTGAATACACGAACAAATAATCACTATATTTTCCGGTCCTACAGGAGGCTCCATCATGTCAGATTCACATATCCGTCCACCCCTGCCGCCGTTCACCCGTGAGTCGGCAACTGAAAAAGTCCGGCTCGCAGAGGATGGGTGGAATTCCCGTGATGCCGGTAAAGTCTCTCTGGCTTACACGCTGGATACCCAGTGGCGCAATCGTGCTGAATTTGCCAGCAATCGCGAAGAGGCCAGGGGATTCCTCGAGCGAAAGTGGAAGAAAGAGCTGGACTACCGGCTTATCAAAGAGCTGTGGGCATTTGAAGGTAACCGCATCGCCGTCCGATACGCTTACGAATGGCACGATGACTCCGGCAACTGGTTTCGCTCTTACGGCAATGAAAACTGGGAGTTCGGCGCTGACGGGCTGATGCATCATCGATACGCGTGTATCAATGATATGCCGATTGAAGAGAGTGAGCGTAAGTTTCACTGGCCTCTGGGACGTCGTCCGGATAACCATCCGGGATTATCAGAGCTGGGACTATAACATTATCAGGCAGGGCAGGATTCAGTCACGCTTGTCATCCTAACTTCCTTTATTGTACACATTTAGCTTTTTAGCGGACGTTCATCTGACTCCGTCCGCTTTGTGCCAGAAGCGGACATTTTACTGGCATGCAGCACAACCGTTTGGATATGCTTCATATTTGAAAGCGTCTGTGTCTGGAGCTGGCATAAAATGTCAGATATCAGATTCCAGCCTTATTTCACTCTCAGCGGGATGTGGGGGAATAAGTGTGGGCCATGTGGGAGTGGATCAATGGTTACATGTTTTCCCATACTTACCCTGACGCCAGTAGTTACTGAGTAAAAAAACATGCCGAGCATCCGCCCTGTGCCAGAGTTGCTCTGAATGTTTTCCGTTGTTAACGTAATTTTTTCCGATAAAGGCTGGTGCTTTCAAGACGAGATATCGGCGATTGATTGGTGCAGAATGTTTTGTGCGCAGTGACGCTGATTATGATTCTGACGGAGTTGATTGAAGAGAAGCCCAGGCTGCGCCCTTTGCTGAATCGTTCTCTATGCATTGACAGAATTTTTTTCATTGTGCATATTGTTACGTTATAACATAACCTAAAGCATAGTGATGAAACTGACTTCCCCTCTAATCATGTCTGCAATACTGTTATTCCCGCTGGCCAGCCTGGGCGCCACTAACTATCCGCTCACAGTTGAAAACTGTGGGTTTAAAGAGACGTTCAGTCAGGCACCTTCACGTGTTGTGACCATTGGCCAGCATGAAACAGAACTGATGCTGGCGCTGGGACTTGAAGAGAAAATAGTTGGTACATCCGTCTGGTTTGGCGCCCTACCCGATGATCTGAAACAGCAGGGTGAAAAACTGAAACGGCTAGCTGAGAATGCGCCTGGATTCGAAGCCGTGGCGGCTCAGCGCCCCGAGCTTGTTCTTGCCCAGTACAGCTGGCACGTTGGGCCGCAGGGCGAGGTCGCCACCCGCCAGCAATTTGAGCAGCTGGGTATCAAAAGCTGGGTATCGCCAGCTGACTGCACAGCCAAAACAGTCACCTCTACCTCGAACGGTGATGGCGCACGTTCTGAACCTTACTCAATCGATATTATTTTTGATGAAATAACAGCGCTGTCGCGCATTTTTGATGTGCCTCAACGTGGCGAAGCACTGAAGCAAAAGCTGTCTGAGCGCATCGCTGCTGTGCTGAAGCAGAGCCGTATAAAGCGGTCAACACCGCTTAAAGTTGTTTACTGGTTTTCAAGCACCCGCCTGAAAGGCGACCCGTGGGTAGCCGGTAATAAAGGCGCACCGGGCTGGATCAGTAAAACCCTTGGTCTGTCTAACATCATCGATTCAGATGAAGAGTGGCCTGCGGTGACGTGGGAATACATTGTTAAGGCGCAGCCAGATATTATCGTCATCGCGAGCATGGACAGGCGGCTTTATCCCGCCGATGACGTGACGACAAAAAAAAGGTTTCTGGAAACTGACCCTGTCACGCGCGAAATGCCTGCGGTGAAACAAGGCCATATTGCAGTGGTTCCGGCTATGTCGCTCAATCCGTCATTACGTAACGTAGAAGCGGTAGAGCTGATTGGGCAACAGATCCATGCGTTTGATCACTCCAGATGACAAGTCATCCTTTTTTTTACTGGCGAATCGGCCTGATAATTTTTACCGGCATACTGAGCCTGCCTGTAATGATGGTGCTGGCTGCTGCGACCGGTGATATACCAGTGAATTTTACCACTACCGTTCATGCAATAACCAATGGCCTTGGTATAACCCACTACGATCTGCCTCCTGTCGAAGCCGGAATTATCTGGCAGTACCGCATGAGCCGGGCGCTGATGGCAGCCAGCAGTGGGGGTGGCCTGGCGTTATGTGGCCTGGTTTTGCAGTCGTTATTGCGTAATCCGCTTGCGGATCCTTATTTACTGGGCATCTCTGCCGGAGCCTCAACCGGAGCCGTCAGTGTCATGCTGCTTGGTATTGGCAGCGGCGCAATCACCACAGGTGCCGGGGCGTTCACCGGGGCCTGTGTTGCATTTTCGCTGATCGTAGTGTTGTCGGGCGGCATGCGCGAGAACGCGTCACGCATCATCCTGGCCGGTATCGCCGGTACGCAACTGTTTAATGCACTGACATCCTACATTGTCAGTACGGCGGCAAATGCCGAACAATCGCGCGGCGTAATGTTCTGGTTGCTGGGTAGCCTGAGCGGTGTACGCTGGGCCGATGCGCTGCTGTGCCTTGTCGTAGTGGCAACAGGCTTACTGATTGTGATCTGCTATGCCCGCTCACTGGATACGTTCAATGTGGGTACCGACGTCTCTGCAACGCTTGGCACACGGATACTGCTGGTACGCATTATTCTGCTGCTGACCACCGCTTTAATCACCGCAGTTATCGTCAGCGCTATTGGCGCTGTGGGCTTTGTCGGGCTGGTCATCCCGCATATAACGCGCATGATGGCCGGCCACCGGCACCTTATCACGATACCAGTCGCCTTTCTTGCCGGATGTCATTTCATGATCCTTGCAGACCTGGTATCACGCGCCCTGATTAGTCATCAGGTTTTACCCATTGGCGTGGTAACGGCCCTGGTCGGTGCCCCTGTTTTTGCCCTGATCCTGTACCGCAACCGGGAGAAATAAAGATGCATGTCGTGGTTGATAAGCTGAGCGTGACGCTTCAGGCTCGTAGCGTTTTATCTGATATCAGTTTCAGTGTGAAACGATCGCAAACAGTGGGGCTGCTTGGCCCGAATGGCTCCGGTAAGTCCACGCTGATTCGCGCTATGGCTGGCGTACAGACCTGCGCTTACGCGGACGTAAAAATTGGCGGTACACTGACAAGGGATCTGAGCCGACGTCAGCTTTCCCGTACGCTTGCTTTTGTGCCGCAGCATGCGGAGTCTGAGGCAGAGATGAGTGTTGTTGATATTGTGCGTCTCGGACGAACACCGCATCGCAGCGCATTCGCGCCATGGCGTCAGGCCGATGAGGATGCAGTGCAACAATCACTTTCAATGATGAAGCTTGATGCCCTGGCGCACAGATCCTGGCATCGCCTGTCTGGCGGGGAACGCCAGCGCTGTCAGATAGCCCGCGCGCTCACACAGCAACCGGATATCCTGCTGCTGGACGAACCGATTAACCATCTGGATATACAGTTTCAGCTGGAACTGATGCGTCTTATCTCTGCGTTGCCCGTTACCGTGATTGTGGCACTTCACGATCTCAATCTCGCGGCAAAATATTGTCAACATCTGGTGGTATTACATGAGGGACAGATCGTGGCCACCGGTGCTCCGGCTGCCGTGCTTACTCCAGCGCTCATTCGATCTACCTGGCAGGTCGATGCCTCCATCATCCGAACCGAACAGGGAACGATGAACATTCAGTATGCCTGAGGCAGGACGGCTGAAAAACCGTCATTAACGGGCTGAGAGTGTCGTCAATATCCTGATAGACCAGGTAGCGACTGGTCCGGTATTTCAGCCTGTTCTCATCTGGTCTCTATCTAAGGAGTAGCTATGTCCGTAAAGTCACCCTGTACTGATATCTGTATCTTCAGTAAAACTAAAGGCTGGTGTGAGGGCTGTGGCCGTACGCTGCAGGAAGCGCGTGAATGGCGCAAGCTTTCTCCTTTCCATCGTAAAAAAATCGAACGGGAGCTGCCTTCACGGCTTAAAATGCTTTGCGCAAAGCCGGAAGAGTAGTGAATATTTCCCTTCGTTTACTGGAATGCGGCCATTGCGCCATGCAATTCCTCAGCGTGCCAGTGAACCGGTGATAACAGTACGCAAAAGTATCGGATCGAGACGCTTCGGTTAAGCCGTCATGTTGGTATTTATCTGTCTGACGGCCTGATTTCGAAACGGTTATTTCAGCTAAGCTTTCAACTGGCTTTTATATTGTTATTTCAGGAGAAAGCGGTGACACATGCAAAACCATGCCTCAAACCAGATCTGAAGCGTTCATTAAGAGCTACAGTCCCTCTCGGTATCGGACTCATGGCGGCTGTTGATGAAATCATATTTCATCAGATCCTGGCCTGGCACCATTTCTTTGACCGAGGTACACCTGCTTTTAGCCTGTTATCAGATGGTCTTCTGCATTCTGCTGAATTGATTTTTTTTGTTGTCGGTTTTTTTATGTTTATGGACTTGCGTAAACGCTGCACGCTTAACCGGAGGTCGGCATGGTCTGGTTTCTTTTTGGGGCTGGGGGTATTCCAGATATTTGACGGCATTGTCGATCATAAGGTACTCAGGCTGCACCAGATTCGCTATGTCGAAAACGTGTTGCCCTATGATCTGGCATGGAATGGAGCGGGTATTCTTTTACTTTTGACAGGGTGGTTCCTGTATCGCCGCGCACGAGCAACTGTGCATCCTGATGCGGAAACTTAATCTGTGGAGCCAGTGATGCATCATACAGGGGCGCCTCATTCAGGCATGCTGCTAATTCTTCTGGTGGTTATTCCTGCTGTAATACTCTGTTTTTATCTGCATGCCGCTGTCCGGCTTCGTCATACTGCCCGATGGAGCTCCTGGCGTATAGCCAGCTTTACCACCGGCATTGCTTTGATCGTGGTATCTATGCTGCCGCCTCTGGCAAACTGGGCTCATCAGGATTTACGTGGCCATATGGTGCAGCATCTTTTTCTGGGAATGTTTGGCCCCTTCGGACTGGTATTCGGCTGCCCGGGAACGCTTTTACTCCGTTCTGTGCAGGCACGCACTGCCCGGTGCTTCATGGATTTCCTTCGGCTCAAACCGATCAGATTATTGATCCATCCCATCACAGCCGCCTTGCTTGATATAGGCGGTATGTATCTGCTTTACCTGACGCCATTATTTGCGCTCAGTATGATGCATCCAGCACTGTTTACATTACTTCATCTGCATTTTGTCATTTCAGGCTACCTGTTTACCTGGTCAATTGCCGGCCCCGATCCGGCACCACACCGCCCTGGAAGAGCGGTGCGACTAACGGTCCTGTTTCTGGCGACGGCGGCACATGCCATTCTCGGCAAACTTATGTACGGTTATGGTTTCCCGCCCGGTACCTCAGCCAGTTTGTTTGAAATACAGGCGGCTGCGCAATGGATGTATTACGGCGGAGATTTGGCAGAACTGTTGCTTATAGCAGCCTTTTTTGCGGCCTGGTTCAGGCATCGCAGCAGGCTACCGGAAATACTGGCTGACAGAAGCGCACCTGGATCTGTAGCAAAATAACAGCGTACCTTTCGTTTATCGTCGAATATCTGCTTGATTCAATTAGTATTTTTACGTCACAGGCAAGTTTGATACGCTGACAGCAAGGAATGCCGGGGAGCCTAAGTGTGGGGAATACGGCCTGCAGCCGGGGGAGTTGTTTACGGACAAAGAGAGTAAGAAGATCCATTCGCTGGCCGTGCGGTCATCCAGGATGGTATGAAGGCCACGGGCATCGATATCAGCAAAAACTTCAGCCTCTGGCTGGCCAGGCTTGAAAGCCATAGACTGATCTCAGTCGATTATGGAGACATGATGATTATTAGTTGCAGAAAAGTGAGGAGAGAGGCAAGTGACAGCTTGAAAACACATAGCTGGCCCGGAGTTACTAATTGCTCTTAACTCTCATGCGAAACGTCCGTCTTGTGCCAGAAGCGGACATCTGCGTTCTGGGCCAACACAAACGGGTGAGCGAAAGCACTGTTATGGTAAATACACCAAGCAGGCGGGTACGAAAAAATTGTGCCGGCCGGGCTGATACGCGCGGCAATCCGGCCGATAACCGTTATGTCCCCTGCAGGGACTGATGATTACCCATAGAGATACCTGAACCTATTCGGCTCCCGCACGGGAGCCATTTTTTTGCCTTCTGCTGCGTGTTTTGGCTTGCAGAACGGTCTTCTTTTTCCATGCTTAGAGGTGCCGGCCCCCTGCTGGAGCTGGCGCATTTGCCGTAAAATGTGAGCACTTTCTTATTGTTCAGCCCGCTAAAGATGGCGGGTTTTTTCTGCCAGCCGGCCGGGAAAATGTAAGGCTGGCTGAGAATCTTTTGTTATTACCGGAGATACTCATGAAAACGCTGATTCTTTCCCTGCTGGTCATCCCATTTCTGTCAGAGGCGGCACTGATCGCGCTCGGTTACCCTGGCTGTAATATCAAAGAACAGCATCTGATTAAGGGCGAAACGGGGGGATCTGTTACCGATCCGCTTCAGGCACATATTTCCGTGCGCTCTAACATTCTGCAGGCGGACATCAGTACCGCGCGTAAAGCCCGGGTACTGACTCAGTCCCAGGCCGATAAACTTTGGCAGCGCGTTGAAGTGGTGCGGCATGATGCTGACAATTTAGTAAAGAAACAGGGCTTTCTGAGCGCGGGCGAACGTGCAAGCTATGATCGTGAACTTGATGACGTGGCGAAAACACTCTGCCAGTAAATGGCTGGTTCCTGCCGCGATAAAAGCAGGTGTCACAGTATTCCTCTTCGTACCGCCGTGATGGCGGTTTTTTGGCCCTGAAATGAGCACGCCGCAGCCGGCTCCAGTCACGGGATTCGTGATCGGAAGGTTATGATAAATCCGGCCGATCTACAGGTACTAAAAAAGCCGCCCACTTGGGCGGCTTTTTTAGTAGCCAATACGTTTCAACTCAGCTGAAAGACGTTTTAAGCTTTCATCGAGGTATTTCTGATTTTCTTTTAACTCTTTTTTCATGAGTTCAGTGTGATGAGTAAGTTCATGGTTGTCTGCAGAACGACTGACCGGAAAGTCATCGCTGGATGATAGTCGCCCATTTTTGCTGTAATCCATCGTTATGCAGATCAGAGTGGCAAGGTCTATTACTCGGTGAAGCGGGAGTTCCTCAGACTGTCGGGACCATTTCTCCCCGGTATTCCGCCAAACCTTTGCCGAAAGCTCTGTCCATCCTGGGGTGTTCCATTGTGCGATACCAACAGATAACCCCATTGCATCAGTGTCGTCGGCATATGGTCCATCAATGCGATCGTAATTTTCTACTTGAATAATTGGCTTATGTTTCAGATGGGCGGGAATTTTCATTGCCTATGTCTCTCTCATTAATTTAGTGATTAGTAAATTAATTGATTTTGTAAATCAGTAAACTCACTAAATGTAACCAATTACGTTTTATAACAAAAATCAGTTACTTATATTTATTGACATGGGGTGATTATGGTTGTTTGAGTGAGACCGAGATGATGGATTCGTTATCTTGTGCCTGCTAGCGGGCATGGGAGTAAGCTCCACGGATGAAGCTTTCCATAGGACTTTTCATGTCTGGCGGGTAACAGATGGCTTGTGCGGGGTTCGTAGCCGGGATGTTATGTCTAATGTGGCATTACATCCCTACCCCAGAGGTTTGACGTCCGCTTTTTGCTCATAGCGGACATTAACAGCTAACCAGGCAGTTGCCATCAGACCCCAGCAGCAGGCCCGAAACGCATACCCTGCCGGTTCGGCCAAGCTTAGCGGCTCAAAGGTTAGCGTAGTCGGACTGACGTACTGGTTCACCGGTGAGCCTGCCCAAATGCATGATTTGCCACTCACCATCAGGCACCAAAGGGTATACTCGGCAGACATTTCTAACGTGATTGGTTAGTTGCTGGAGGCGGAGCGTTGATGGATTGCTGGGATGAATGAGAGTCTTTTAGAGAAAGTGGAGAAAACTACATTCATCAAGTTAGCCTCATGTGACGCCGCACAAGGCTAAGAGAACTTTACATAACAAAGGGCATAAGAATAAAAGCCTTACGGAGCCTATTCTTGTCCGCTGTGTGCTCTCCACCGGCTCTCTGTCAGGTATTTAAGAGGTGGGCAGCTCCATTGTTTGCTGAAAAACGTCATACATAGGCGAACTTTTCATTGGCTGTACCGCCCAGTGAAACCGCCCACCCCGACGATTCATAATCGCGCTGCGAATTTCGTCCATTGGCTCAAACACATGATTTGCCCTCTGAAACTCCATTTGTTTATTCCGCAGTGGGGCTGCGCCGTAGGTGTCTCGAAACTCATGAATAAGCATTGCTTCAAATTCGGAGTAAACCTTTGAAGCATTTCTTGCCCGAGGGAAGCAATAGCCGATAAGAAATTCATGCTCGCCTTGGAGTTCCGCGAGATCCATAAGCCAGTTCTTATGCTGAGTAATGCGTTGTTCAAAATTTCCTTCGCCAATATAGACGGTGGGTGAAATGCCGCGCGGGTACTGAATGGCGAACAGCCCATTAAGCCTGATGACATAAACGCAGCGTTTAAGATCCTGCGGCTTTACCCCTCTGCTTTGCAATTCAGGCAGGACATCCTTTCCCCATGTCTGACGGCAGTTCCAGTGCAGCCAGTCCCACTTAATTTGTACTGTTGCCACTTCTAACTCCTTATATCATTCTTTAGCTTGCGGTGCCCGGCGTCACAATGGGATTTGTAAGCTCTACCTATCCGGGTTAGCGGATATTTTTTCCAGTTCCAGACAGGCGATGCGGTTTGCATCGATAAATTCCTGCCAGCTGTATGTCTGCTGATAATTGAGCAGAAACTGCTTGTCGACCTGGCAAACCAGCGGGCGGGTCCCATAGATGGTACACAGCCGATTCAGTTCATCGTAGTGACGGCAGGCACCGTCACCCCGGTCGAGAAACTGCGTTTCCGGCGCGAGTGAAACCAGACGGCAGCAGGCGCCGCACTGGTTACAGGGAAACGCGGGAGAGAGTGTCATAATGAATTCAGCCAGCTTCTGACCGAATCCGTGTTGCCAGCCTCAAACGGCAGGACAATGTTACGTCGTTCTATCTCATCACGCAGCAGCAGCCCGCGCTCTACTTCGCTGTTAACCGCATCAAGCTGCAGCGAGAATGACGCCAGTTCGCCGTCGTTCATAGCAAACTCCAGCGAAGCCAGAGCGAGGATAAATTGGTCCAGCTCAGCGTTAACCTGGCGGTAGTAATCCAGGGCATGCTGATACTTGTCTTTGAATTTATCCAGAAACGTCCACAGCTTCTGCATCATTGGGCTGTATTCCAGGAAGTAATTCATCACCACCGTCAGCAGGCCTGTGGACAGTGCTCCGCAAAATGCCGCCAGTTCCGGCCCAAAGGGGAATACCATGATTTTGGCCAGCGATTCATTGATGATCACGCCTGCTGCAACCGCAACGCCTGCGGCAATCAGCTTGCTCACCGCTTTAGCCAGTTCTCCCGGTGCGAGGTTCTGCGGATTGAAAACCATAATTTTGAACGCCTGGGTGAGGTTGTTCCACATCTCACGGATCAGGCGCACCATCATCTTCTGGGTGGTGAACATGATATTGAAGAGCGTGGTGGTAACGCTCGAAAGAATGCCCCCAATCACTCCGTCCCTGAAAGTTTCAAGAAACGTTCTGAACTTCGCCTTAATGCGTGCCCAGATGGCCTTCAGCACATCCCCCATGTCACTCAGCAGGTCTCTGGCAACAAAGTTCTCCCTTTGACGGGCGATTATCTCCGGCAAGCGATCGCGAAATTCAAACCACACTTCAGCCAGCACCAGCCCTAACATCTGGCGTGTCCCCATCATCAGGCCATTGCTGGCAGATGCTAACGCCACGCTTTTGGCAAATTTACTGCTGGCATAGTAAGCATGATTTATAGTGTCTTCGTAGTGCTTGCGCGCTTTTTCATCAGCTTCGCGCATGCGGTCGAAATCGGCACTGGATTTGTTCTCAAGCGAGGTAAGCCGCTTTTGCTCCTTATCCGTGAGTGAGGGCTGGCTTCGCAGCGCCGCAATTTCCAGCTGATTCGCCTGGTAGTCGGCACTCAACTTTTCCACGAAAGCATCCATCTTTTTGGCGCCTTTGGCTTTGTTGAGTGTCTCATTGGTATGGGTGAGGTTTCTGGGATCATTCGCCAGATCAGGCCCGTTCAAATCTGCCAGCACGCGACCTGGATCGCCATGCACCTCTTTTGCGGACTTAATATGGTCAAGATTGGTCTTGGCGTTTTGCGCAAAGATCTCGCCGGTGTAGGTGTCCATCAGAGTGCCCGCTTCCCGCTTTGCTTTGCCTTCGCGGTTAATGGCAATGTAGTTCTCATGATGATGATATGCCGTCGAATCATAATCGCCGCGGTTCGCGAACTTCTCACGTTCTTTGTCAGTCGCGTATACCTGATGACGGGCATTATGGATCGTGTCGATGTCCCCGCCGACTTTGTCTTTGATAAGCAGAAAATCGAGCCCAAACGAGGTGGCGAAGCACTTCACCACCGTCTGATGCAACTCCTCGCCCCAGTCGAACGTTTTGGTTACGGTTGTCATTCGCGAATCCGGATCAGGCAAATTTGCGGGAGAACTCGGCATCTGCATCATGCAGTGCTTTGTCCAGTGCAACGGCGTTCAGCACGTTGATGCCGTTTTCGTCGGTTTTAAGCTGGATTACACCTTCCTCAATGACCGCTTTGCTTTTGACATCGGTGACTGGCTCAAACAGCGGAGTGGTGATGATGCTGGTCATAATGGCAGCCAGCATATAGCCATTCTGAATGAGCGCCACACACTCATCGGTCTCTTGCTCGGTGATTTGTCCGGCATGACGTGCCATGACTCTGGCATGCATCGCTTTTAGCGGATCGAGATAGCGGGTGGTGAAAGTGCTATGCATACGCTCCAGTGACTGATAAATAGAGTCCACGTATTTATTGACGCGATTAAGGTGCGCTTCCGCCTTGTCCATTTTACCGACAGCATCGCTGATCTGGCGTGATACCTCTTGGGCATTTTCCAGTGCTTTTGTCGCATGAGAATTGTATGCCCAGCCTGCAATCAGGATTAGTGGCGCCACAACTGCGCCGCCGAGCACCATCGCGCCACCGGCCATTCCCCAGCCGCCCGCTGCCAGCGAACCGCCGCCGATGGCTGCCATGGTGGCGTTGTATGCCGCCGCGCCAGAAAGCGCCGCTATAGGTGTACCGGTTGAGGCTGCCGCAAAGGCCATCACGCCGCTGTAAACGGCGAAGCCCGCTGCTGCACCGGAAGCTCCTGCACCAACCACAGTACTGAGGTATTCTGTTGCAGAAATGGCAAGACGCTCAATGCTGTTGAGCTTGTGTTCAGGGATCTTTAGCTCAATTTCCTGATGGTTGGCCTTCGAAATGGCTTTCAGCAACTCTTTGGCAAGGGTGTGAAATTCTTTAAATTCGCTACCTATTTGCAGCTCTTTTTTCCCAAGCTTCTCAAGCTTAAAGGAAGAAGCTTCGTTCGCTTTATCGAAACTTTCTTTGCGATTTTTGTAGCGACTTTCGGCGCGGTTATGGACATCTTCCGCTTCCGATTTTTTCTGATAGCCATCGTATGCTTTTTTGCCACCTAAAGCGGTGGCGATGGCCGCACCACCAAGAATGATTAACGGTATTGGCATATTAAATCCTCCTGATTTAAAGCGTGAATTTTGGTCCCCCGGCCCCTTTAAGGGCAGGCAATGTTGTGTGCATTTACCTCGTGCATGACCTTTTAGATTCCTGCCACGCCCCAGATTTACCATCCGGTAAAGTGCATATCGGCACGGTGGGAAATATTATTAGTTAATAAAACTAAACAGACAGATAGATTTTTTAGGCAGAAACACCCCATTATCGGTGGTGTGTGAAGGTTGATTTGAGGTGAGCGAGGTGCTGTTTTTACTCTTTGCCTTTCTGTATATCAGAAATAAAAAACGTTTTACTTGTCAGAGATAACTGTGACCGAGGTCCCGGTGCTTTATGCGCTGGATTCAGCGCTGATGAATTAAAATCAAAGTGATGGCGCTTCTGGAACACCTGCAATCGGCTTTTGCCCATTTAGCTGTAAACAGTAAGGAAGAAGCATGATTGGTTAAGCAATCCAGTATCCAGGCCCAGGTGATAAGAAATGCCGGCAAAACGTTTTAAATACGAAATTTTTTCGTATAGCTGCATTAAAAACATCTCGATTTAAGTGTGCCGTTACAACGTCCGCTTCTTGCTCATAGCGGACATTGGCCTGACGCCAGTCCGCTTCGAGCAATAAGTGAGTATTAATGCCGAAGGCATTTCTAAAAACATGGTGCAAAACTCATGTTAAGCTGATCTGAGTGGAAGTGAAAAATCTACGACCGGAGAGAGCCTTAAGTGAAAGCATTTACAGTGCGTCGCATTGATGAGAGCGATCTGGACGATTTCAGAAGATTAAGGCTGGAAGCATTGCTCCTTTATCCGGACGCTTTTGGCGCGTCTTACGAAGACTGGAGCCAGAAGCCAGCAACATTCTTTGCTGAAAAATTGCGCACCAATCATATTTTCGGCGGATTCGACCTTCAAAACACCTTACAGGGCCTGATTGGTTTGAGCTTTAGTACCTCACCAAAGCTGAGTCATGTCGCGACTATCCGGGGAATGTATGTCCATACCGGGATGAGAGGATCGGGACTATCATCAGGGCTCATGGAGGCTGCGCTGGAAGCTGCAAGCTCAGTAAGAACTATAAAGCTTTCCGTCGTCACAACGAATCATGCTGCCTATGCACTCTATCGGTCGTACGGTTTCAGTAACTAGGCCACTGATACTGCTGCGCTTTACGCTAATGGTATTTTTCATGACGAATATCTTATGAGACGAGACTCGGAATACGATTCATAAAAAAGCCATGATGATAAATAATTGCTTATCGTGGCGAAATAATCGTTCGAGGTCCAAAGGCTACGTCCGCTCCTCGCTCTTGGCGGATATTGACCTTCACAGCAACACGCTTTCTCTGAGCATCTATTAAACCTCTAAAACTCCCCTCACCCACCTCTTAACCCCACAGATATTGCATAATCTATGCCTGAAATCAGCGCTCGGTCCCGCCGTGAAACCCGTTTCTTAGGTGTTCTTTGTCGCTGATTTCTAAGGGAGCGGCAAGTTATAAATAGCGGCGGAAGTGCCGCATCGGTAGCTGCCGGTCGTGATAACGAGGGCATAGGCGCAGTGTACAAGATAAAAACCGGCTCTGACAGTGAACCCGCGAATCAACAGCTTTGTATCTGTCCGGGAATAAGCTTTGTGTGATTTATTTCAATCGCTCTTCCGGTGTTCGCCATTTCAGAAGGCGTTGCAGTGCAGTTTCACCCTGCATAAATTCTTTGGCAGCTCTGAGGCGTTCTCTCAGTTGCTCCTGAAGTACAGCCTCACAAACCTCAATGTCTTTTTCAGCATCGCTGAAAAATTGCTCAATACGTATATCTTCTGCCCATTTAGCCATGATGACCTGCAGTTCATTCACACTGGTTTTATGCGCCTCTTCCTGCTTACGGATAGCCTCACGTTTTTTATACTCGACTATCTGCTGCTCCATGCGCAGACGACTGGCTTCAGCGCGTTCCTTTATTGTCTGTATTTCCTTTTTCAGGACAGGCAAAGCAGCTTGAGCCGCTTTAATGATTTTCGGTATCTGACTTATCAGGCTGCAGGTTATAGTTTGAGTGAAAACCTGGTGCCAGCCTTCAGACTCATAAGGTGAGTAGAGCTGCAGCCTGAATCGGCCACACGGTATATGCCGTCGGCTGTAGAACCCCATCTGGGATGAATTTTTACCGCGGGACCAGTTAATCATTCTTTCATCCCGTACATAACGCCCTTTCACCTCCTTCACTGGCACCTCTTCCGTCATCTCAACCAGTGAGAAGCCTACGCTTATGCCTTCTGCACTGATGATGCTGGGGCCTGAGGGTCTCCACAGAGCCGGGTACAGATAATTGCAGGTCCCGTGTTCAGCGAAAGTGATATCTCTTCTCCGTAAGCAATCTCCCCGCTCAGCAATCCTGACAAGAAAACCACTTCTCTCAGCTGCTGCAAAAAATTTCAGCATGAAAGCTTCAGCAATATTCAGGCCCGTATCCGATGTATTCACGTCAAGAAGCTTTCGCTTTGTCGGTTTGTAAAACCCCAGCTCAGTGACAGATGATTTCAGCAAAATCTCTTTGCTGGCAAAAAACAGCTTCGTGCCCTGAGCTGGATGGGATGATGACTTCGCCCTGCGCTTTAGCGCGGTTTTATAACTACCGGATGCCGGTTGCTCGTTCACAACAGGTAATTGCGGCGTCACTTCTTCCTGAACGTCAATACTGTTACGTATGTGTGCTTTCAAAGGAGGCAAAGGGGGAATGGCTGGTGGATTGCCCGTAGCCACTGCACGCCAGTAACCGGTTAAGGGACGCGGGATCTGGAGCTCTATACATCTGGCAATAAGTATCTGCTCGCTGACATCAAGATCTGAGGCTACCTCCTGCGCTGGTTTTGACCACATCAGGTGATAAAGATAATGTCTGTCATCCAGACAACGCATTGGAAACTACTCCTTACTTTTCTGAACCAATTTGTCAGTAAAAAGTTGCCAGTTTTACCTTAAAAATCAGTTATAGATATCACGCTTTTCCTTTTTCATCAGGATAAGGCTTTAAGTTTTTGTTCATAAAAAGCACGCATACACCCCCGTTTGGAAGTGCCTTAAAGCGTAGTTTGTGGGATGATTGCAGGATGAATATGGGAGAGATTGCGTGAACATAATACCTATCCGCCGTGAGTCTGAATGGACCGCTTTGGAATTTTTTGCTGGTATAGGTCTGGCCAGAGCCGGTATGGAGCTGGCAGGGATCAAAACGGTTTGGGCAAATGATTATGATTTGAACAAAAAGGCGATGTATGAAGGTCACTGGGGAGCCGGCGACCTCATATTGGCTGATATTCATTCCCTAAAAAGTGAAGAGTTGCCTGCTGCAGATATAGCCTGGGCATCTTCTCCCTGCACAGATCTGAGCCTGGCTGGTAAACGTGTCGGCTTACGTGGTGGACGTGAGTCATCCGCTTTCTTCGGCTTTACTGATTTAATTGCAAATATGCATGAGCGCAAGCCAGAAGTAATTGTTCTGGAGAACGTGACCGGACTCGCTTCTTCCCACAACAGAGAAGATTTAAGAGCTGCAGTAAAAGAATTTAACTCGCTGGGCTATGCCGTGGATGCGATCACTTTGGATGCTCGTCGTTTTGTTCCACAATCGCGCCCCCGACTTTTCATCATTGGCGTTAAGCATCCTATCGATGGCGGCGAGCAGGATACATGCTTAAGGCCTGACTGGCTTTCATGGCTACATAAAGATTCTGAGCTTCGCACGTTCATGATGCCATTACCTAAAGCACCAGATTTGCTGGCTCAGGGATTCACCGAAGAAGTTGAAATGATGCCAGACAGTGATACCAGATGGTGGAATGCTGAAAAGGTAGCGTTATTTAGAAACTCTATGGCCCCCGTTCAGCGTGAAAGACTGGAGCAATTTGTCAGCCTTCCTGAGATCACCGCTCGTACAGCGTACAGGCGGACACGTAACGGCATTCCAGTATGGGAAATGAGGCCTGAAGATATCTCAGGATGTCTGCGCACCGCTCGCGGCGGTTCTTCAAAGCAGGCTGTTGTAATCATGGGCAATGGCTTACTTAAAATCCGCTGGATGACCGGACTTGAATATGCTCGCCTCATGGGAGCCGGTTGGTATACGCTTGATAATCTGCGCGACTCACACATACAGTACGGTTTTGGAGACGCAGTCGTTGTTCCAGCTGTAGGTTGGGTTGCCAAACATATGATACGGCCTCATCTGGAAGGAATTGCTAAATCACATGGAGAAAAAGTGAATGAACATGCACAACCCTACTGAAGCATTTTTGAAAGCAGCACAACACTGGTACGAAAGTCAGCGCGCCGAGAATGGTGCCATGAACACCAATGTGATGAATGCGGGCCTCATTGTTTCCCGCATGATGGCAGATGGTTTGCCCATCACAGATGAAAGGCTGTATAGCAATGGCAAAAGTCAGGTGCGTGGTTTGAGTGGGCCGGCAATTGCAAAGATCCTCGAGCAACATGGTGAAACGCGAATCTTCACGCGAGAAGGAGGCCGAACTTCAAGAGGAACTGTCTTTCTCGCTGCGGCGATTAGAGACGTGCTAAACGACACTCATGTTTCTGAAGACAATCCTATTGATGCAGTTTTTGTCTCATCTAAGCTTGAAGCATTTTTTACGAAATGTGTGGGACTCGATTACTTTGACAAGCAGAGAATAACGGTCGAAATTGACTATACCAAACCCTTGTCTTCTGTCGTCAGTGATATTCTCAAAGCCGCTGCAGAACGCTCTGATAAACCTACCGGTGCCGTGCTTCAACATCTTGTGGGTGCCAAACTTCAGTTACGTTTTCCAGAGGAAAAGATTGGCTTAGACAGGGCTAACGCTGCTGATATGCATACAGACCGGGAAGGTGACTTTCAGGTGGGCACGACGGCGTTCCACGTCACGACAGCCCCTATGGAAAAACTGATTACGCGGTGTGTTGAAAACAAACGAGCCGGGTATAGGCCGGTCATATTAACTCTTGAAAGTAAAGTTCAAGCAGCGAGACAAATGGCCGATAACGTAGGTATGTCCGAACAAATATCGGTGCAATCCGCAGAAATTTTCATAGGTACCAATATCGAAGAAATTGCAATCTATGACGGTGATCGCATTCGAGAAGGTTTAGCAAGATTAATTCGCACTTACAATTTACGAATTGAAAGAATTGAAATTGACAAATCGTTGATGATTGATGAACCTCGCTGGTTAATAAGTTTGTTGTAAAAAAATCAAAAATGAAAAAATGCGTTATTTCACATATCCGGTGTGTTCATTAATAATTTATTCATACAACTGCTTGTTGTCATCAGAAGGTACATATTGCGAAAAGCCACAAGTTAGCAAACTCAAATGATTGTTAAAAGTTCCGCATTCAATATAAAAATGAAAAGTAACTCAATTAAATCAGGTAAATTACACAGAGAAATTTGAGAGGCCATTTTAATTATTGAAAAAGGTCTCAAACGATATAAATATCACAACGACTATGTAAGGGATTTTATGCTAAAAGGCATTGGTGTTCAAAATCTTCGTAGCTTCTCGCAGTATGCATATAGCGATCTTAAACCTTTAACAGTTTTTTTAGGTCGAAATAGCAGTGGTAAAAGTTCACTCATCAGATTATTCCCATTACTGCGTCAATCAGTAGAAGAAACAACAACAGGGCCAATACTATGGTTTGGTCGCTATGTTGATTATGGGAATTTCAATGAAGCTATACATAAGAGCAGCAACAATGATGACACAATAAAACTTCAATTTAATATTCAATTACAAACCTCATCCAATGCAGCTTGGTATAAGCTAGCGAATTATGAGAGATTCCCTGAGTTAGAATTCATATTAAAAATAAATTTATCAGAGCAAAATCAAAAAACTTTCGCCAAATCCGTTTCGTTTGAAATTGATGGTTCCTCAATTGAAGTTGTGCCTGATTTTGAAAATGATACTACAACCATATACGCCGAGGGGGTTGACTTTGAGTGTTTTCTTAAAACCGAAGCTACGTCTAAAAAAGATTATAAATTCCTACCTATAATATCATGGATACACGATCAGGGGAAAAAAGGTAGTGTCAAAGAAATCCCTAAAAACAATAAAGCATTATTAGCAGAATATACTGCATATATGTCACGAACTCAGTTTCGCGAAAGGGAATCTGCACACAATAAATTAATTTGCAAATATGCTGCAAAACAATTAAAACAGTTCTTCCATCCTAATACTAAACTGGATACCATTTCTGAAGAGCTTTTAGGAGTTCGAGCTTATTCTAAGGATAGACTCGAACATGGGATTCTTTCTCTTTTTAAATCTCACAGTTATTTTAGAAAAAAGATGGAAATCCCAGAAGTGCGTGCTAACTTTTTGAATATACTTCATCCACTTATTTTATTAAAAAATTACAATTCGATAGCTGACTTAATAAACAGCAACTTAACAAAATCTCTTTTATCAGTAAAATATCTTGCCCCTATTCGCGCTAATACAGAGCGTTTTTATAGATTTCAAGATTTACAAGTTGAAGAAATGGATCATACTGGTTCTAACTTAGCAATGATTCTAAACTCATTTTCAGAAGAGGAAGCCAAGAGGTTTCAACATTGGACTAATGAAAACTTTGGCTTTATTTCTTTTGTAACAACAGATGGTTCTCATTATGCAATAAAAATTAAGACTGAAAATGACAATGAAGAACATAATATTAGCGACATGGGTTATGGTTACTCTCAAGTATTACCAATAATTATGTCAATTTGGCTTGAAATTTTAAGCGATGAAAATTCTACTGATGAAGTAATTTTTGTTATTGAGCAACCTGAATTACATTTACACCCTGCTTATCAGTCAAAAGTTGCACATCTTTTTGCTAAGGTCATAAACACAGCAAAAGATGCTAAAAAAGATATCAAATTTATATTTGAAACGCACAGTCAATCAATGATTGATGCTCTCGGTGATTGTATACAAAATAAAGTAATTGATAAAGATGATGTCAATATCATGATATTTGAAAAAAACAAAGAAAATGGAAGTTCTACTTTCACAGCAGAATTTGATGAGGAAGGTTATTTTACAAATTGGCCTGTTGGCTTTTTCAGTGGAGAATAACATGTTAATTGAATTGGTAAACACTGAAGAAGCAGATCTCGACAACATTGAAATTCACTCATCGTTAATAAACTTATTCTCAGCTTACAGAGAAGGAAAGCATTTATTACTGTCCAGCATTGATTTTTTAAATAAGGTCGCTTCTTTTGCACCATTTGGTAATTTAACATGTAACACAGCAAAAAACTTAGCTGCAAAAACGATAGAGTACAATCAACTGAAAAATAGATTGACTTACTATTGCAAAGTCGATTTAACAATTAAAAATTCTGATGCATTTCAAACAAATAAGGATGATAATTTTTTCACCGTTGGATACAAATATTTTAATGATACAGCTAAAATACAAGTAACAAAATTATTATGTGAAGATATAAATGATTCAAAACTTTACAACTTAATATCCAAATACTATAAGACCAGTAATGGATTTAGAGGAATTGATATAAAATTTGAGGTTTGTAATGGAGGTGGAGCTAACACAAAGTATAATTTTGATATGATAAAATCCACTCAAAAACTATGCTTGTGCTTACTAGATAGCGATAAAAAACACCCCTCATCGGGGCTGGGCTCAACTGCATTAAAGTTCAAACAATCAAATGATAGCGCTATTTGTAAGCATTATGTTATTGAGCCCCATGAAATTGAATCACTAATTCCAATGGGTGTAATTGGACATGGCCTCGCAGAAAAGAAAATAGAAAGCTTGTACAATTATGCTTTTGAGCAGGCATCTGCGGCAACAAACTACAAACCGGCAACAAAATTATATCTTGATCATAAAGAAGGACTAACAATTTTAGCAGCAATTAACATAGATAACAAATATAATGATAGCTTTTGGAGTGACGTTTTAAAAAATGCTAAAAGTTTAAAAAGAAAGGGGTGCCTAGAAAAGCTATCATGCGAATGTACTCCTCCTTGTATAGCCATTCCAGGATTTGGAGATGGATTGCTGGAAGTTGGTGCTAGCATTATTGAGAAAATGAGCCATGTTAAACTAACAGAAATACTTCCTCCTGAGCTTTCCGTTCAATGGGAGATAATAGGTTCAAAATTAACAAGTTGGGGTTGTTCTTCTTCTAGCAGAGCAAGAACTTCATAATAAATTTAATTCGTTCACCCCAAGTGTATTAATTGTTGGCATATGCCATTTTTTATTTAACACGAGCAGGCAAATTGTAATCGCCTGCTCTCGCTTACTTGTTAATTTTAAGCATGCCGATTGAGAATACTTACAAGAAGTTCTAACTGACTGAAATCTTTTATGCACGTCTAGCTTCAAAGGCTTGTGCTTTCCCAAAAATACGCTTCCTTGATATTAAAAAGACCTGAGGGGGACTTTATAGCCCATGAGCGGCACTGTAGCGCATCACCATGTCATACAGTGTATTCTCATCCGGCAAGCCTGTAGCACCACTTTCACCGTCCTTGTACCAGCTAATAACTGCACCGTTGATGGCCAAGACGGTGAGCCGCTTGCTCGGGCAAGCCCATCAGTGCCGACTGTTGCCGTTTCGATGTGTATGTTTTTATCTTAAGATTAAATCTTGTCTGCCCCCAGATTTACGGACATTTGCCAATTCATAGAACTTGCTCTGCTGATAATTTCGTGGACGCTCGTGACCAATTTATCTCCCGTCTTTTTGTTATGCAGGATAACTTTATGTCTATCACCTAATAATTGGGCTGCTCTCATTTCATTTTCAGTGATTGCAAAGAAAAACCCTTTAAAATCTGGTGTGGTAACCCTTTTTTGATTGCAACTCTTAAGCTCAATAAAAGTCAAACATTTAACTCCATTAGCTAATGAAATTAAATCACTAAAATCAACCTTAACATTTTCAGGAATTAAAATGAAGTCGAAGCTAGTTGGTTTAATTTCTATACCTTCAACCTGCTTTAATGTAGCAAGCAGATTTGCCATTTCTTTACCTTTGGGCCGTTTTATCCATAAGGCCTCAGAATCAAGCAAGAGCCGCTCCCCAGAAACTCCATTTTCTGAAGAAAACCTTTCCAAGTGTTCCTTTTTAGATTCAATCAATTCAAAAAAATTCATTGTATATCCCTATTAGTTGTCTTAATAACATATGAATATTAACCCCGCCCTATTTAATAGCATAAACCATAATTCTTCAACCCCCAGAAACAAAAGCCATTTTAAATCCTTTTTAAATAACTTTTTATGGATGGATTATCCGCAACGATTGGAGTTATTTAGTTTAAGTAATGCTTTCATCTGCCCAATATGGGCAAGCGCTCTCTCGTAACTGGCTGGAATGTACAGTTTTTCAACCTGCACCCGAGGCGGCGGAATATATTCTCCAGCCTTAGCCCGTTTGGCCATCTTATGCAGCTCGGTTCGGCACTTGCTACACAGCTCTGACTCGCTCAGCCCTTTTCCGCGCATCTGGCTGTAGAGGGTTGTGACCAACCAGTAATGGGCGTTTGCTTGCCATGGGTACGCCTCTGGTGAGTTATACAGACCACGTCGAGCGCTGTAGCGCATGACCATGTCATAAAGCGTATTTCATCCGGGAGGCCTGCAGCGCGATAATCACCTTCCCTGTACCAGCTGCCGAACTGCCCCGGTAATTGCCAGAACGATGAACAACAGATATGTTGTTAGTTGAGTAGATGCACATGCTTAACTTTGCTCCTGTAGCTCTGCCAGTCGAAATTTACCCAGATACCACTGTCCATTTTCAGTCTGTCCATGATTCTTACACCCAGTACATCGCTGGTCTGCTGATGGTTCAGGTTCGTAAGAATGCCTACCGGCCTTAGCGTAGAAAGACGACGGTCAACAATCTGGTTAAGCAGCACCCATTCATTCCTCGTGAAGCGCTGAACACCAACGTCGTCCAGCACAAGCAGGTGTACCCGGCAGATATCTTCCAGCATCGCAGATTCCGCCCCTCCCCCGGCTTCATAGGTCGAGCGGATTTTTGCTGACAGGTCAGGAACGGTTATCATGAGTGCCGTGTGGTTGGTCTGCAGCAGACGGTTACAGATAGCCGCTGCAAGATGATTCTTTCCTGTGCCCGGTTTACCACTGAAAACAAAACCGCCAAAACCCTTTCCGAAATCCTGTGCGTAACGCCTCGCCATACTCAACGCATGCCGCTGCCCGTCACACGTAGCCACGTAGTTATCAAACGTACAGTGCCGGTGAAGCGCCTGAATACCACTGCGTCCCATAAGACGCTCTGTACGTATCTGCTCATTGTGCCGCATGACCTCGCAGGCGTACCGGCGGCCTTCCTGAGCCTGCCATGCTTTCCATTCCTGCACGGTCGTGAATCTGGGTTTAATACCCGGTGGCATGAGTTTATACAGGCGCTCAATCACACCTCCGGATGAAGCGATATTTTTCATGACAGATACCCCGTGAAGCCAGGAGGAATGGTCCTGTCAGGCTCAGAAATCGCGATGTACATGCCAGGTTCTTTCGAGCCTTCAACATGCGACACACGGGGTTTTTCCCAGTCCTCGTCAAAGTGACGATCGGGACCAAAAAACGTTACCGCATGTTTGACGTACTGCGTTCCGGCACTGCCTGTCGCACGAGCATAGTCAGCGTAACGCTTCACACCCGCCAGCATATCCTCTGGCCTGACACCCTCTCGTAACCGGGCTGACCAGGCTTTCCACGCGGAAAGCTTCGGATTACCCCCTGCACGTTTTGGATACGCCTGCCAGGCTTCTTCAAAGACAGGTGAATAACTTGTTTTGCCCGGCGCAGCCATGACTGCCGCTTTAGCGGCGGGTGGTATATATATAGGTTCTATGTTGGGTTCTATGTTGGGTTCTAATGACTGATTCTGTGTCCCGTTTTTGGGATCATTCAAAATCCCAAATTTGGGATCATTCAAAAGCCCGTTTTTGGGATCGTTCAAAAGCCCAATTTTGGGATCATTGGGAGGCTTAACTGAAACAGGCCCGATTTTGGGAATGTTCCCGTTATTGGGACTATTACCTTTTGATGCATATGTCCTTTTTTGATTACTTTCGAAATCAAGGTTGAGCTTCAGGACACGCACCCGTTTTGTCGGCCCTTTCCGCTCACCGGTATCGGAGAGCAGCCCTTCTGAAATCATCTGATTAATCCATTTCCCAATAGTCTTTCTGTCGAGTCCTGTATCATTGACCAGCCTCAGTATGCTGGGATAACAGCAATGGTATTCATCGGCCCGGTCAGCCAGGGAAAGGAGAAGAAGTTTTTGAGAGGCCTTTAGGTTAAGACTCCAGGCCCAGTCTGTAGCTGCGCGACTCATTTACCCTGTCCCTCCAAAGTAAAAGAATTAAGTAGATAGATAACGGCCTCACTTTGCATACAGAGGCAAAGGTAAGGCTCGGATTGCAATTATCTCTCCCCTCAGGGAATTAACCGCAGGCCTGAACACCACCAGCTCACGGGCAGACTTTTATGTTTTGACCCTTATTACATGACGCGTTACACGTGCGGTCCAGCTCATGCTCTGCAAAGCGGATCGTGACCTGCATCAGCCAGCGATACTGGTCCTGAGGTATTTTCATTTCCCCTTTCATCACGAAATCCTCAATGCCGCTGGCAGCAAGGGTCTCCATGAGTTCGGGATATTTTTCAGCACGCCTCAGGATGGTTGAGTCTGCAACATTGAGACGGCGGGCAACCTCGGCCTGACGCGTGTTGAAAAGAGCTTTCAAAGCCTGAGTATGAAGATGTCGTCCCTGAACTGATGGTTCCTGTTTGCGTGTGTTTGCAACACCCATTTTTTATTGTCTCCCATAGTGTGATGAGCCAGGAATGTTTACGATGCATAACGCTTAACATGTATCGGTCCTGTTCAGTCTTAAGTCAGTGAAGCTTTTCCGGTAATCCATCCTTACTGCCGGGGTAGTCATCACTGTTAAGTTCATGTGGCGTTACCTGCCAGCCGGTTAAAGCGGACCATTTGATAGCTTTACTCCCTCTGGGCTTGTATTTACCGCCAATTACCTGACTGACATAGCCCTGACTGACCCCTGCAGCTTTAGCGAAATCAGTCTGTCTGATGCGATTGAGTTTTAAGTAGTCAACCAGTTTCATGATGAACTCCCTTAGTGTGAGAACATTATATTAGTGCTACTTATTGCCAAGATCAATAGCTCAGCTATTTGAAAAAATTAGTGCTACAAATAAAAATATCCTATGAAAAAAAAGAACGTTATTACCGAAGAAGACACACTCGTTTCGAAGCGCTTGCGCGAGATATGGGATGAGAAAAAAGAGGAACTTGGCCTGAGTCAAGAGAAAGCGGCTGGCCGAATGGGCTTCAGTACACAGGCAGCTGTCAGTCAGTTTCTGAATGGGAGAATCGCTTTAAATAAAGAAAATGTGCTTAAATTTGCTGAGCTTTTGGGTGTATCTCCTGAAGAGATAGATCCTTCTATTGAGCCCCTTCTGAAACCGGTTCGACTCGCTGAAAGACAGAAAAATAGCAATAGTATCAATAATGTAAAAAAATTCCCACTTTACACAAGTGAGCAGGTTCTTGAACTTTACAAAAGTGGAAAAACACTGACATCAGCCACTTACATACCCGCCTTAAACGAAGCCAGCAGAGATGCTTTCTGGATGATTGTATCCGGTCACTCAATGACAGCAGCTCAGGGTATAAAACCCAGTTTTCCGGAGGGGGTAATGATTCTGGTAGACCCTCAAGTGCCAGTCAGAAATGGTGGCTTCTGTGTTGCTGCGCTCGATAAAAACACCTCACTGACCTTTAAGAAATTCGATTTTGATGCTGGCTCAGGATATCTGGTCCCTTTGAACGCAGCCTACAGAACGCTCAAATGCGACGAAGACACAATACTGATCGGTACTGTCATCCATACACAATGGCCAGAAGAACTCTTTAAGTGAACGAACACTGCTGTTTTCGTATAACCCGCCATGTTACATACATGCCTGTGCCCATAGGCTAAAAATTTATTCAAAAAAATTAGCGGGGCTATTGACACCATTAATTAGCAGCACTATTTTAACCCTGTGCTTTCCAATCTGCTTTTGTCTCAATCAGGACAAACGAAGCTGGCACAACTGGAGAGTAAAGATTGGTTGCTGAACGGCACAGCATACTGTCGGGCGGGAGGAGTGCAGGAGCACGAGATCCCGAAGTGGCAAAACCCACCTTCCTCTCAACAAACGAGATGGCTCTGCCCAGTGTCATTTCCTTTGTTGATGGAGGTTCTTATGAAAACGTATAGAGTTAAGTGCCCTGTCTGCAGTCTGGTTTTCTTTCCCGGGGCTCCACACTTACATATCAGTAAACACCATCAGTTCGCGACAGACCATGAGTTAGCCCTGATTCGTGATGCCCGGCGTCGCTGTTTCGGTAAGAGTAAGCCTCACAAAAATAAATCACCCTGCTTACGGTGACTCATCGCTGTATCGTTAACCTGTCCGGAACCCTTGCCGCAAATTAAAGAGGTGTCAGGCACAAGGTTCTGTTTTATTCAGGATCCTGAAAATGAATAGCCCTATAACTTAACTATCAGGCATCACCTGACTCCGCTCCGGGAAAGAAGCAGTGGCACCTGATCCGATACCAGAAGCATTCCAAATAACGCTAAAAGCCTGACTTTTCCCGCCCTGTGCGGGATTTTTTTTGTCGCAGATTTGGCCGTTCCAGCTGAATATCTGAGCCTTTCTGGCGCGCTTACCGTCACTCTGCCGTAATGGCAAATCCATTTAAGGAGAAACCATGTTATATCGTGAAGCTGCAGTTCGTATCAGTCAGACCGTCCATACGGTCTCCCATTTACTTAATACTTCAGCTGAACAGATGTTCAGTTATGGAAAGGAGGGAAAAGTTACAGAGGAACAGGCAGGCACGCACATGCATAAGGTAAATGTGATTCTGGAGATTCTCTTTACCGAACTTCTGGATCCCATTATTGCTGATTATCCGGATTTAGGTCCTGAATGCTGTTGTTGTAAGACCGCTGAGAATAACACCATGAATAATTATCCCGATCCTGACAAAGCGCTTAACTGACAGGGCTGAAATACACAGGTTCCGATTGTGCCGTGTTTTCATGCCTCGCGGATTGCCTCCAGCCAGACCCTGCTCAACCCGCTTCGGCGGGTTTTTTAATACCTTTCAAACGGAGTACATCATGCAAAAAAACAGGCCCTCAGACGCGCTGTCATCCAAAGAAATGCAGCGTCTGGCGTTAATCCACCTACAGGCCTATCTGAGTGCCTGTCACTGTCGGTCCCGGACTGAAGTGCTTCAGGCACTGACGCAGTGGCAGAACGTGGGGACCGATTTAGCGGATTTCGTTCGCCATACACGCATCATCATTATTCATTAATACCGTCCAGCCCTGCGGGCCATGTAAACCGTTCCCTGCCCGCAGGGCATTTATCCCTTTCGGAGGTCCTTTATGCAAAACCGTGAAGCCGCGGAACACATCACTGACACTCTGCTGACAGTAGCAAAACATGTCACGACGTCAGTAAACATCATCGATGCCATGAACAGGGAGGGCAAAGTCAGCCGGGAGGAGATCGCGTTATACCGTCAGAGTGTCCTGGGCGCTATAGACAGGATGCTTAATGAAAATCTGACGGGCATCTTTGAGCGATATCCTGATCTGAGGCCCGTATGCGCCTGCTCTGAACCCCCTCAGGAAAATAAGCAGCATGACTGAACCCCGTTTTATTTCATCTGATGAGACCGCCCGCTGAGGCGGTTTTTTTTATGCCAGCAGGAGACACCCTATGAGCAACCACACACGGCATAGCGGTTTCACTTTTAACCTGAGTTCGTTAAGGCGAAGTCTGAAGTTCATCAGTTCCCCGTGCGTGATCAACCGGCGCTTTGTGAAGAGGCTGGCCGCAGCCTGCCTGAATGAAATGAGGGCATCATGATGGCCAAACCGTACGCGCCTGACCGGATAAGGCATCGTGCCAGGCGTACAGAAGATAACTGGCGGGCCGGATTAATTCATGCCAGACGAACATATCGGGATGGTTATCTGACTCTGCGGGTTACCCCACAGTGGCGCCTGCTATCCAGGGACAATGGTCAGAGCTGGGAACTGCTGAGCCACGCAGATTATGACAAGCAGATTTGAGCAGGACTTTTTTACAGGATACACCGCCACTGCCTGCAGAGAGGAGAACGACCATGGACGCTAAAGAATTGCATCATCATCTTGAAGCGCACAAACGCTGGCTTGCAACTGCGGGAACTGAAGGTAAACGTCTCAACCTGAGCGGTCAGTGTCTGGCTGACGCTGATCTGAGAGGAGCAGAACTTGAACATGCCCTTTTCTTCAGGACGAACTTTGAGGGAGCACAGATGAAATTCGCAAACCTGAGGTTCGCAGTCATGGAGAGGTGCAACCTGGCATCTGCCTCATTATTCCGGGCAAAACTCAACAACGCCTCACTTAACAATGCAGAGTTTTTATCTACGGATCTCCGTCAGGCTGACCTTCGGGGTGCCAGCCTGTACGACACAGACCTGCTGAACGTTTTCTTATTCGCCACACGTCTGCCGGCGAAAACCTGGTTAATTCTGGGCGATGTCTACGATATCCAGATTACTCATGGGCTCTGGCTGAAAGCAGGTTGCGAGGTGCATGCGCCGGATAAATGGCGCTCATTTACCCGCCAGGAAATTCAGAAAATGGACGGGGAGCGTGCACTCAGCTTTTACCCGCGATTACTGGACATTCTCGACAGTTATCTGGGGAAAGGTCCCCGACCGGACTGGGTGCTGCAATGAGCGACAGAGTTTAAACGTAGTTTTCACATCCAGGAGAATGAGTGATGAAAATTCAGTACACCGCTTCACGTACAGAGGCAACGCTGCATATTAAAACCTGTGTGTTCCGGGCTCCTCTCCATGAACGTGTGGTCAGAGCGGCGCTCAGGGCTGCGCCGGACGCCCGGGTTACCCACACCGGCACATTCGTTATTTACACGCGTATCTCAGGAGACCCGGCACAAATCCTGGCAGCAACCCGCGAGGCCCGTCGCGAAGAAGAAGAGTAACACTGAGCTTCATACCGGCAGCGTCAGAACGGCTGAGTCCTCAGCAGTTCACTATCCCAGCCCCGTAATACTGCCAGCCGTTCCGGCTTCGACATCCTTCAATCTGACTGTTCAGAGGTACATTTCTCATGATGCAAAATCACATCAGGGGCGATGCCGCTTATGCTCGCCCGTTTAATGCCATCCGCGATATCGAGTTTGCGCCTGAAAACATCGTGACCAGTGCCAGTTTCTCGTCCTCATCATCCCCTGCACTGCCGCCACTGCCGCCTCAGCCCCTGTTACAAATCGCTTTTGATCGTGTTCTCGGCATTCTTCTTCAGGAGGATAAACCATGACGCCTTTTGCACTACTGGAACAACATAAAGACCATCTTGATGCACAGGAACAGGAAGCTATCAGGAAAGAGCAGTGGATCGATGACGAGGCTCAGCGCCTGATGAATTGTTTTCCTGACCACCTTTACCAGTTCCGGCACTGGAACCTGCACCCAGAGGTACTAAAATGCTGCACCCATCCTGATGCCAGTGAGGAATATATCGGCTTTATCAGAAATCTCGCTTACCTGCATGCGGCACGCAATTACGACCTTCAGGTCCAGCTTGGCTGGGAGGAGCCTGTGTCATGAAACCGGGCATTTATCATGACCTCAGCAATGAGGATTATCACGGCGGACCGGGTGTCAGTAAATCACAGCTGGATGACATCGCTCTCAACCCGGCCATCTATCTGTGGAGCAAACATGCGCCTCTGGATACGGAAAAAACAGGTGCACTGGATATGGGAAGCGCACTGCACTGCATGCTGCTTGAGCCTGAACAGTTCGACAAACGCTTTATTGTGGCTCCCTCCTTTAACCGGCGTACCTCTCAGGGTAAAGCAGACGAAGCAGCGTTTCTGAATGAAACACGCACCCGGAACATAACTGTCATGGATGCAGAGCAGGGCCGGAAGCTTCAGCTGATGAGGGAGAGCGTGCTGGCGCATCACGCTGCACGTTTTTTTCTGGAGGCTGACGGTCCCTGCGAATCCTCGATTTACTGGTCAGACAGGGAGACACAAGAGCTCTGTCGTATCCGTCCGGATAAATACCTGACCAGCAGGCCTGTCATTGTCGATGTTAAAAAGGTCAGCGATATGTCGCGCTTTGCCCGGCACATCGAAGAGTTCCGTTACCACGTTCAGGCAGCCATGTACTGCGAGGGTTTTTACCGGTGCTGTGATGCGCATCCGCAGTTTGTTTTCATCGTGGTCAGCGAATCCATCGACTGCGGCCGCTATCCGGTCCGTGTATTTGAGTTGCATGACGAAGACATGCGGGCAGGTTTCGATCTCTTCCGCCGCGATTTGAACACCTTCCATGCCTGTCGCCTCAGCAATAACTGGGGCGGCGTTGAAACCATCCGGCGCCCTGCCTGGGCACGTTAACAGGAGTATTCGCGATGCAGAATCAACTGATGAACACAATGCCTGACAGCACTGATGCAACAGCAACGATATTCAGCCCTGATGCACTGGACAAACTGGTTCGCTTTGCAGAAATCATGGCCAGCAGCAGGGTTACGGTTCCTGCGCATCTTGCCGGAAAACCTGCCGACTGCCTGGCTGTTACGATGCAGGCCATGCAGTGGCGGATGAACCCGTTTGCCGTCGCGCAGAAAACCTTCACAGTAAATGGTGTGCTGGGTTACGAAGCGCAGCTTGTGAATGCCGTGATCACCACCATGGCTCCTACACAGGACCGCCTTCATTACGAATGGTTTGGTCCCTGGGAAAAGGTGATCGGGAGATTCACGGAAAAGACATCATCGAAAGGAAATAAATTCATCGCGCCGGACTGGACACTGCAGGATGAGTCCGGGTGCGGCGTGCGCGTCCGGGCCACCATGAAAAATGAGCAGGAGCCACGGGAACTGGAACTGTTGCTCTCCCAGGCGCAGGTGCGCAATTCGACACTCTGGGCCAGCGATCCGCGTCAGCAGCTGGCCTATCTCGCGGTTAAACGCTGGGCCCGGCTTCACTGCCCTGATGTCATACTGGGGGTTTATACCCCTGACGAGCTGGAGCCGTCCGGACGGACGGAACGTGATATCACACCTCCAGATCATGCCGATTTGAATGCTTACATCAATCAATCCGTCCAGGCTGAGAAGAACATTACGCTACCGGAGGATGCTGTACCGGAATCAGAGCCTCATTCGGTGTCAGGAGCAGAAACGCCTGTGCCCGCAATCCTGCCTGACAGTCCCGCCAGGGCACCCGGACAGTCATCTGATAAGTCCATGCCCTCCCCTGAACAGGGTCCTGGCAAAAAGCAGGAGTATGCGGACAGCACTATGCGGACGCCAGAGCAAATGCTCGCTGACTTCTGTGAGGCGGCCATGAAGAGTCAGTCGGTCAGTACGCTTACACGCTGCTATGCCTATGCGCAAAAAGTCCTGCAGAAATCAGTGCCTCTGCTTGATAAAGCAACCGACGTGTTTCTGGTCAGGAAAGCCGAAATCGAAGAAGCCGGTAACTAATGCCCTCATCATTACCGTCAATTCAGGAGTTATCAATGAATCAGAGTAAGCCTGACAGAACGCGAGCCCGTAATCATCGTTATTACGCCGTCGCTGAGGCTGCTGCATTTGCCGAAAGCGGCGAAAAATATGAACAGGCTTCAAAACTCTGGCTGCGGGCAATGAAACTGGCAAAAAGACCAGTGAATGCCCAGTGGGCAGAACACCGCAGTCAGTGTTGTATGAGTGCATTCCGTAATGGATGGTCTTATATAAAAACATACCCATGAAGGCGGACGTGATGGACATTTTTCGCAAGCCTGGGCGCTGCCGAAATAATACCGCGCAAGACTGATTCAGCTGACAGATGAGCCGGACTTTTTTGCTGCCTGATATCAGTCTGAGTACATGGCAGGTGCACATTCATCTTCATGGTTTTATAATGATTTTTTAATGCTCAGAATAGGGACATTGCATGCTTAAATCCGCGCTCTTTCTCGCTGCCCTACTCATTCCTTCTGCCACTGTCGCCGGGCCTGGTAGTTTTATATTTGAAGTAAATGGCATGAAGGAAACATGCCCACCAGAATGTATAGAATCAATAAGTTACCTGGACAGTGATGAGACAGGTTCGGAAAATGTAAATTTCTCCCTAAGTGATGAATGTGGGAAAGTGCTCAATAAAACTACGAAGCAGAACATTGGTAAGAAGTTGTCTATTTATTACAAAGGCAATTTGCTTTCCAGCGCGAATATCGCCTCTGTACTCAGGAACAATTTCAGGTTCTCCAGTAAAGAGATGCCACGCATAGTTCTGATGCAGCTGCTTTATGATTATGGAGTTAAGCATAATTAGTGGAAACGTAGCAGAATTCTACAGGGGAGAACGCGACAGGATTAACTCAGATTCAGTCGTGTGGAAAGTATTACCGGAGCGCTGGGCTGCAGTATCCGGGCTCTGGCACGATTAATCACAAGGAGAAAAAGCGGTGAGGTGGATTTTTTTATCCGGAATGTTATTTTCCATGACAGTAGTAGCAGATGACCGGTCATTCGAAACGCCAGAGGTGAAATGCCTGAATGACCACACCATCCCATTCATAAAGTCGGAAATTCCGCCTGAAGAAATTGTTGATAAGGCCTATGTAATCTGCAGGCCAGAACTGGATGACTGGAAGAAATCGCAGGAACCGTTGCCTGATAAAATGAAGCAGCACATGCGCAAAGAGCTTTATGACTTCTACATCAGGATGGTTGAAAAAAGACGAAATTACGAAACAGGTAAATCATTAAAGGCTGCTCACTGAGACACTTTTTAACGCCTGCGCGGCTAAATTTTCTGGGTTATCAGAAGATGAAGTTCTCAGAAAAACCAGACTCTGTTTAACAGAAGGAGTAATGAAAATAGCCTACAAACCAAGAACGTGTCCCTTCTGCAACTTCTGGGGACCCCGCAAGCACCCTGATGGGAAGTTTTCCTGCGATATGTGCGGGCTTGAATGGAAGCCTGAGCAGGATAAACGCGACAAAGATAAACAATGAAGCCCCGCCATAGCGGGGTTTTTTATTGCCTGAAGCTGGATTCAGGTTTGAGTTCGTTCTGGCAAATCATCCATGGCCTGAATAACCCGCGGACCACATCATGGGTACGGGTGACCGGGCGAAATACCATGACAGAGGTTTAGACAGAAATGATGCATACCCCAAAGATTGATATCCCGACGCTCTTACAGATGCCCTATCTGAGTCTGGACGAAGCGGCACTGCTGTTGCGCGTCGCGCCTCAGACTATACGCAAATGGGTATCAGTAAACGGGCGCACAAAGCGCCCTCACAATCCCGCGTTTCCGGTACCGGTACGGCGCAGCCGTCTGACCTTTCGCACCTGCGACATCCTGCGCTATCTCGAGGATAACGCCCGCTCCGAAACTTTATCCTCGCCATAAACCCATGCCATGACACGCGCCCACCATAACGAGTAGGCACGCCGCTGCTCCTCGATGTAACCATAGCGGTCGTACACCTGCCAGACCCCTGGCAAGGTATGTCCCAGCATTATTTCAGCAACGTGCGGTTCAGTCAGCTCGGAAAGATTGGTGCGGGCCGTTCGTCGCAGATCATGTAATGTCCAGTGTTCCATTTCAATGCCGAAATGACGGCGTGCTGACTGCCTGACCCTGGGTGGAATATCGATCAGGGACGAACGGGCCTGGGGAGCGTCACGTTTTATATTTGCCATCGCAAAGCGGCTACGCGGTGACTGGTCGAAGAGTTCCTTCAGCATTTCCTCTGCTTCCGGAATGATAGGCCTGACAAGCGGCCTGCGCGTTCGCTTCCCCGTTTTATGATGCGTTGGCGGAACTGACCATAGCTTTTTTTCAAAATCGAACTGAGCCTTTTCTGCATTTGAGAGTTCCCCTACCCGGCAACCAAACAGCAGGCACAACTTAGCCAGCAACTGAAACTTGGGTGCCAGCCTGCTGGCCTCCATTGCACGGAAAATTGTCACGATTTCATTACCGGATAAAACACGATCGCGCGGTGTCCGCGTGATGCCTAAATCTGCCAGACGTAAATCCCTCAGCGGCGTGGCTTTTGTCAGCCGCCTGCGCACTGCCCAGTTATGGGCCTGCCTGGCATTGGTCAGCAACCGGATAGTTATAGCGGGTTTTTTACGCGCCAGGGGTTCAAGCACGTTCAGCCACATGTGGACAGGTGCGTCCTCATGGGGGACACCACCTAAATGGGGGAAAACGTGTATTTCGAATGAACGCAAAACGTCATGATGGTCAGGCTTATTTTCAGCACCGTATTTTTCCAGCCATGTTCTGATCACTCCTTCAACAGTCAGTGCGGAAAAAGCATCGTCACGTGCCTTGCGTTTCACTATGCGGGGATTACGGTTTTGTTCGAGCTCGCCACGCAGCCGGATGGCCTCGTCACGCGCCTCTTTTAAACTGGTCGCCGGGTATGTACCGATATCAACGCGCTCCCCTTTCCCGTTCCAGCGGTAACGGTACTGAAACGTGATTTTACCCCTGCAGGATACGCGGGCAGAAAGCCCGTCACGATCTGTCTTAACCTGCACTTTTTCGTATTCTTTGCCCAGCATTGAACGCAGGGCAGCATCTGAAAGCGCCATGAGTTTTGAGGTTTAGCGGGAAATTATGTACATCATTATGTACACAAAAAAGAGGGAAGAAAAGGGAAAAAAGATGAATGCTCAGGAACAGTATAAACAAAACGTGATCGGTTATTTTTGTTTTTTCCCTTTACTGACGGTGACTTATGCACATAGTCAGGAATGAATGAAAAACCTTCAGGAACACTTGCTGGCATATCTCAGGAATATGACCATGAAAAACGTAAAAGCACTCTCTATCGCCGCTATCGCTGCACTCTCAATGATCTCGTTTGGCAGCTTTGCTGAGACTGTTTCT
>Ga0308165_1000485_pt1 | contig 73160 bp, 71 predicted proteins | sample PhyWR2_FD_201032 | JGI IMG/M metagenome (GOLD analysis project Ga0308165, IMG submission 201032) | Phyllosphere microbial communities from UC Gill Tract Community Farm, Albany, California, United States - DLSLW.R2 | ecosystem: Host-associated > Plants > Phyllosphere > Unclassified | place: USA... | reverse complement strand
GCAATGCCGAGTACACGCAGCTGCTGTTCATTCCGGCCAAGGCCCCGTTCGACCTGTGGAACCGCGACAAGAAGGCCGGCGTCAAGCTCTACGTCAAGCGCGTGTTCATCATGGACGACGCCGAAGCGCTGCTGCCCAGCTACCTGCGCTTCGTCAAGGGCGTGATCGATTCCGCCGACCTGCCGCTCAACGTCAGCCGTGAACTGCTGCAGGAAAGCCGCGACGTCAAGCTGATCCGCGAAGGCTCGACCAAGCGCGTGCTGTCCATGCTCGAAGACCTGGCCAGGCACGACCGGCATGCTGCGCCGGCGGCCGATGCTGCGGCGGCCGATGCCGCGGCGGCCGACGCCGACAGCGTGACCGATGTCGTCAGCGACGAGGACAAGGCCAAGGAAGGCAAGTACAGCGCGTTCTACGCTGAATTCGGCGCCGTGCTCAAGGAAGGCCTGGGCGAGGACTTCGGCAACCGCGAACGCCTGGCCAAGCTGCTGCGCTTTGCCTCGACTTCCAGCGATGCCGTGAACGTCTCGTTTGCCGACTACAAGGCGCGCATGAAGTCCGGCCAGGACGCGATCTACTACATCACGGCCGACACCCTGTCCGCCGCCAAGAACAGCCCGCAGCTGGAAGTCTTCAAGAAGAAGGGCATTGAAGTGCTGCTGATGACCGACCGCGTCGACGAGTGGGCACTGAACTACCTGAATGAATTCGACGGCACGCCGCTGCAATCCGTGGCCAAGGGCGCCGTCGACCTGGGCGACCTGCAGGACGAAGCCGAGAAGAAGGCGGCCGAAGAAGCCGCCGAAACCTTCAAGCCGCTGCTGGCCAAGCTCAAGGAAGCGCTCAAGGACAAGGCCGACGACGTGCGCGTGACCACGCGCCTGGTCGACTCCCCGGCCTGCCTGGTGGTCAAGGACGACGCGATGAGCAACCAGCTCGCGCGCCTGCTCAAGCAGGCCGGCCAGTCGGCGCCCGAAGTCAAGCCCGTGCTTGAAGTCAACGCCGAGCACCCGCTGGTCAAGAAGCTCGACGGTTCGGTGCACTTCCATGACCTGGCCCACATCCTGTTTGACCAGGCGTTGCTGGCCGAAGGCGGCCTGCCTGAAGACCCGGCCGCCTATGTCAAGCGCGTGAACGCATTGCTGGTGTAAGTTTCAGCTGCTGTCGGCGGAAAAAATCCCAGGCTCCAGGGCCTGGGATTTTTTCTTTTGGGCTTGGGTTGAGGGTGGGCGGGCTCAGGCCAAACGGAATACGTGAGCCAATGCCCCCCTTCGTGGTGAGCCTGGCTCGGCGCCCTCAAGCAGGCAGGCAGGCACAAGCCATACATCAGCGCATGGCTACCCTCCCCAACGCCCATCTGCTGCAAAATGAACCCCATGTACCCGCTTGCCATCCCCCGCCTTGCCGCCACTGCCGTCCTGTTTGCAGCCCTTGCCGGCTGCAATTCCATGGGCGTGGGCATTGGCATTCCCGTGGGCCCGCTGTCGGTGGGCGTGGGCATGGGCAGCGGCGGGCCCAGCCTGGGCGTGGGCACGGGCTTGGGGCCGGTGGGCGTCGGTGTCGGCGTGCATCCCGGCGGCCAGGTCACCGGTTATGGCGGCGTGGGCGTATCGGCGCCTGTGGGCCCGGCCTCGGTCGGCGTGGGCGTGGGCCGCTCCACGGTGCTACATGACCCGAATGCCAACGCAGCGTCGAATGCGCCGGTCCCGTCCCAGGCAGCGCCCGCGCCAGGCGCCGTGCGCCAATGGCAGGACGCCCAGGGCCGGGTCGTGCCCGAGTGCCAGGTCCATGGCGGCTGCGGGCGCTGAAGACTCCGCCAGCCTCAGGCCGACAGCGGCGCTTCCTGCATGGCCTCGATCTGTTCGATCAGCATGTCGGTCTGTCCGCGCCAGTAATCGGGGCTGCCGAACCAGGGGAAGTTGATCGCGAAGATCGGGTCTTCCCAGCGGCGCGCAAGCCAGGCACTGTAGTGGATCAGCCGCAGCGTGCGCAGCGGCTCGATCAGCACCAGTTCGCGCCGGTCGAAGGCGCGGAACTGCTCATAGCCGTCGAGCAGCGCGCCCAGTTGCTGCGTGCGCTGACGTCGGTCGCCCGACAGCAGCATCCACAGGTCCTGCACGGCCGGGCCCATGCGCGCGTCGTCCAGATCGACAAAATGCGGGCCGCCCGTGCCTGCGGCCTCGTCCACGGGAGTCCAGAGAATATTGCCCGGATGGCAGTCGCCATGCAGGCGAATCTGCTTGGCGTCTTCCAGGCCGAAAGGCAGCATCTCGTTCTTGGAACTCGCGCGCCCGGCAATCAGCGCCAGCGCCTGCTCGCAGGCCGTGCGCCAGGCGGTTTCGGCCTCGAGCGGAATCATCTGCCGCGCCAGCAGCCAGTCGAGCGAATCCTGGCCGAAGCTTTGCAGGTTGAGCGTGGGGCGCGTGACAAAAGGCTGGGACGCGCCGACGGTGTGGATGCGCGCGAGAAAGCGGCCAATCCATTCGAGCACTTCGAAATCATCGAGTTCGGGCCGGCGTCCGCCGCGCCAGGGGCTGACCGAGAAAGTGAAGCCCGCATGGTCATGCAGGCTGGCTTCCTGCAGCAGCAGCGGTGCGACGGCGGGAATCTCCGCGGCTTCGAGCTGGGCCGAGAACGCATGTTCCTCGTCGAGCTGGGCGCGGCTCCAGCGCCCCGGCCGGTAGAACTTGGCAACGACGCGTTCGCCGTCTTCGAGAAACACCTGGTAGACCCGGTTTTCGTACGAGCCCAGCGCCGTGAGTCGCCCATCGCCGTAGAGGCCGACCGAGGCCAGCGCGTCCAGCACCACGTCGGGTGTGAGCTGTTCATAGGGGTGGGCGCTGGGCGCGTCGGCAATGGGGGGCATGGTCATGCCCGCCATTGTCCTCCCTATGCGGGTCAGTACTGGTAAACGCCTCGGCCGGTCTTGCGGCCCAGGCGGCCGGCGGCAACCATTTCCTTGAGCAGCTGGCAGGGGCGGTACTTGCTGTCGCCGAACTGCTCGAGGTAGACCTCCATCACCGCCAGGCACACATCCAGGCCGATCATGTCGGCCAGCGCCAGCGGGCCAATGGGCTGGTTGCAGCCCAGCTTCATTCCGGCATCGATGTCTTCGGGCGTGGCCAGGCCTTCGGACAGCACGAAAAAGGCTTCGTTGATCATCGGCACCAGGATGCGGTTGACAACAAAGCCGGGCGCGTTCTTGACGGTGATCGGGCTCTTGCCCAGGGCCAGCGACAGCGCCTTGACGCTGTCGTGCGTCGCGTCGCTGGTCTGCAGGCCGCGGATGATTTCCACCAGCGCCATCATCGGCACGGGGTTGAAGAAATGCATGCCGATGAAGCGGTCGGCGCGGCTGGTGACCGCGGCGAGCTGGGTGATCGAGATCGACGAGGTGTTCGATGCCAGGATCACTTCGGGCGCGAGCAGCGCGTCGATCTGCTGCAGGATCTTGACCTTGAGGGCGAAGTTCTCGGTCGCGGCTTCGATCACGATCTGCGCGGCCTGCAGGTCTTCATAGCGCACCGAGGTCTTGATGCGCGCCAGCGCCGCCGCCTTGTCGGCTTCGCTGATCTTCTCTTTCTTGATCAGACGGTCGAGGCTGCCGGACACGGTGGCCAGGCCCTTTTGCACCGCTGCCTCGGAAATGTCCACCATCACCACATCGATGCCCGAGACCGCGCACGCCTGCGCGATGCCGTTGCCCATGGTGCCTGCGCCAATGATCCCGACTGTTTGAATCGCCATTTGAGAAGTCTCCACAAAGTAAATTGGACCGGGCGATGGTAGCGGGAATCGAAGGCGCGGCGTGCGCCTGCCGGCAAATGGCGGTTGCGCGCAGCGTCGGCGATCGCCCCCGAGGCAGACCGGGTAAACCTGCGTCCGGGCGCGCAAATGCGTGAAAATCACGCCTGTTGCCCGGACCCACCCGGATTCTTTGCCTCTATCGGATCGACTGCCATGACCACCCTTGGAACCCCGCTCTCCCCCCACGCCACCAAAGTCATGCTGCTGGGCAGCGGAGAACTCGGCAAGGAGGTGCTGATTGCCTTGCAGCGCCTGGGCGTCGAGACGATTGCCGTCGACCGCTACGAGAACGCTCCCGGCCACCAGGTCGCGCACCGCGCGCACACCATTGCCATGAGCGATCCGGCCCAGCTCAAGGCCTTGATCGAGCAGGAGCGCCCGGGCTGGGTGGTGCCCGAGATCGAGGCCATTGCCACGCCCATGCTGGAAGAACTGGAAGCCGCGGGCGTGGTGCGCGTCGTGCCCACGGCACGCGCCGCGCGCCTGACCATGGACCGCGAAGGCATTCGCCGCCTGGCGGCCGAAACGCTGGGCGTGCCCACCAGCGCCTACCGTTTCTGCGATTCGCTGGCGCAGCTGCAGGCCGCCATCGACGGCCACGACGGCCAGGCGGCGATTGGCTATCCCTGCGTCGTCAAACCCGTGATGAGCAGCTCGGGCAAGGGCCAGAGCAAGATAGATGGCCCGCAGGACGTGGCCGCGGCCTGGGATACCGCCATGGCCGGCGGGCGCGTCAACCACGGCCGCGTGATCGTCGAAGGCTTCATTGACTTCGAGTACGAGATCACGCTGCTGACGGTGCGCGCGCGCGGCGCCGACGGCCAGGTGCATACCCATTTCTGCGCACCCATAGGCCATCTGCAGAAAAGCGGTGACTATGTGGAAAGCTGGCAGCCCCAGCCCATGCCGTCCGCGGCGCTGGAGCGCGCCCAGGCGATCGCGCTGGCCGTGACGCACAACCTGGGCATGGACAGCAACGGCCAGCCCGCGGGACTGGGCCTGTATGGCGTGGAATTGTTCGTGCGCGGCGACGAAGTCTGGTTCAGCGAAGTCAGCCCGCGTCCGCATGACACCGGCCTGGTCACGCTGAGCACGCAGTGGCAAAGCGAGTTCGAACTGCACGCGCGTGCGATTCTGGGTCTGCCCGTCGACACCACGCTGCGCAATGCGGGCGCAAGCGCGGTGATCTACGGCGGTGTCGAGGGCGAGAACATGGTGTTTGACGGCGTGGAGCAGGCGCTGGCCATTCCCGGCACCGATCTGCGCCTGTTCGGCAAGCCCGAAAGCTTCGCCCGGCGCCGCATGGGCGTGGCGCTGGCGCGCCACGAAGATATCGAGCTGGCACGCACCCACGCCCGGCTCGCGGCCAGCAAGGTCAAGCCGCGCCTGGCCTGACGCCAGGCACTGGCAGTGCCTTGGCGTGCCGGTGCAGGAAGCAATCAGGCACGTGGTCATCGACGATGCCCACGGCCTGCATCCAGGCGTGAACAATCGTTGGCCCGACAAACTTGAAGCCGCGGCGCTTCATGTCCTTGGAGATCAGCGCGGACAGCTCGGTCTGCGTCGCGTTGCCCGTGCCCGGCAAGGACTTGCCTTCGGTGAACGACCAGCAGTAGTCGGCGAAGTCTTCGCCGCGCGCCTGCATCTCCAGGTAGATCTGGGCGCCGCGAATCGTCGCCTCGATCTTCGCGCGGGCGCGCACAATGCCGGCATTGCCCATCAGGCGTTCGATGTCCTGCGCGCCAAACGCGGCCACGGCCTGCGGCTCGAAGCGCGCAAAGGCCTCGCGGAAGGCTTCACGCTTGCGCAGAATGATCTCCCACGACAGCCCGGCCTGGAAGCCTTCGAGCATCAGTGTCTCCCAGAGCATGCGGGAATCGCGCAGCGGCACACCCCATTCGGTGTCGTGGTAATGCTGCATCAGCGGATCCGCGCCCGCCCAGGCGCAGCGCACTATCGTACTCATTGGAAGGCAACTTCCGCAAAGCTGCGCAGCTTGCGGCTGTGCAGCCGCTCTATGCCGCCGGCACGCAGGATGTCGATGGCGCGCATGCCTATGCGCAGATGCTGGTCGACGCGCTCGCGGTAGAAGTGGTTGGCCATGCCGGGCAGCTTGATCTCGCCGTGCAGCGGCTTGTCGCTGACGCACAGCAAGGTGCCGTAGGGCACGCGAAAGCGAAAACCGTTGGCGGCAATGGTCGCGCTTTCCATGTCCAGCGCCACGGCGCGGCTCTGGCTGAAGCGCCGCTGCGGCAGGTTGTCGGGCAGCAGCTCCCAGTTGCGGTTGTCGGTGCTGGCGACGGTGCCGGTGCGCATGATGCGCTTGAGATCGCTGCCGGGCATCTGCGTGACGTCGGCCACGGCCTGCTGCAGCGCAACCTGGATCTCGGCCAGCGCCGGAATCGGCACCCACAGCGGCAGTTCCTCGTCAAGCACATGGTCCTCGCGCACATAGGCATGGGCCAGCACGTAGTCGCCCAGCTGCTGGCTGTTGCGCAGGCCGGCGCAGTGGCCCAGCATCATCCAGGCATGCGGGCGCAGCACGGCAATATGGTCGGTGATGGTCTTGGCGTTGGCCGGGCCCACACCGATGTTGACCATCGTGGTGCCACTGCTGTCGGCGCGCACCAGATGGTAGCCGGGCATCTGCGGCAGGCGCGGCGGCGGCGTGCCGAGTTCGTCGACGGCCTCGGCGGGCAGGCCCGTGCGGCGCGTGACCACGTTGCCGGGTTCGACAAAGGCGCAGTACTCGCTGTCGGGCTTGGCCATTTCGGCATGACCCAGGCGGATGAACTCGTCAATGTAGAACTGGTAGTTGGTGAACAGCACGAAGTTCTGGAACCACTCGGGCGCCGTGCCCGTGTAGTGGCGCAGGCGGTGCAGCGAGTAGTCGACGCGCGGCGCGGTGAACAGCGACAGCGGCAGCGCACCGCCGGGCTGGGGCTGCCAGGTGCCATTGGCAATGCCGTCGTCCATGGCCTCGAGGTCGGGCAGGTCGAACACATCGCGCATCAGCATGCGGCGCTCCGGTGTGAGCGTGCCTTCGATATGGTCGTTCTCGGCAAACGAGAAGTGAATCGGGATGGGTTTGTCGCTCAGGCCGACTTCGAAATCGACTTCGTGGCTGGCGCGCAGCAGGCGCAGCTGTTCGGCGTAGTACTCGGCAAACAGATCGGGCCGCGTCAGCGTGGCTTCGTAGGTGCCCGGGCCTTCGACAAAGCCATAGGCCAGCGTGGTGTCGGCGCGCGCCACGGTGTGGGTATGGACCCGCACCTTGGGGTAGAACGCATGGATGGGCGAAGAGGGCGTCTCGCCGGCGACAAAGCGCTGCATCGCGTCGCGCAGATGCCCGACTTGCTCGCGGTAAAGCTGCTGGATGTGGGTGAGCGCCTGCTCTGGAGTGGTGTGCCGGGTGATGGCACGGTCATGCGTGAACTGTTCCATGGCCTATTGTGCCTGCAGCTTGTGACAATAATCTTTCTGCCATTGCAGCGCCTGCTCGGCCGGCATGGGCGGGGCAATGTGATATCCCTGGGCCATCTCGCAGCCCAGCGTGCGCAGCAGCGCGAACTGCGCTGCGGTTTCCACGCCTTCGGCAACGGTGCGCAGGCGCAGGCTCTTGGCCATCTGCACGATGGCCGTGACGATGGCGGCGTCGTCTTCGTTGCCGGGCAGCTCGGCGATGAACGAGCGGTCGATCTTGAGCTGATGGATGGGGTGGCGCTTGAGGTAGGCCAGCGATGAATAGCCGGTGCCGAAGTCGTCGATCGCCAGCTGCACGCCCTGCTGCTGCAGCGCGTGCAGCGTGCGCTGCACCTGGGCGTCGGAGTGCATCAGCGTGCTTTCGGTGAGTTCAATGTGCAGCAGCTGCGCGGGCAGGCCGGTTTCCAGCAGCACCGCGGCGACATCGCTGGCCAGGTCGGCGTGGCGGAATTCCTGCGCCGACATGTTGACGGCAACCGGCACGCGCGGCATGCCCTGGGCATACCAGGCGCAGGCTTCGCGGCAGGCCTGGCGCAGCACCCAGCGGTCTATGGCGGTGATCAGGCCGCGGGCCTCGGCCAGCGCGACGAACTCCTCGGGGCTCACCAGCCCGCGCTCGGGATGGCGCCAGCGCACCAGGGCCTCGAAGCCCGCGAGAGCGCCGTTGTCGGTGCGCACCTGCGGCTGGTAATGCAGCTCGAAGCCGCCCAGCGCAATCGACTGGCGCAGCAGCTGCTCCTGGTTGAGCATGCGGCTGGCGCGGCTTTCAAGCGCGGGCGTGTAGAAATGAAACGGCTGGTGGCCGTTGTCCTTGGCCATGTAGCGCGCCGCGCCCGCGTTGCGCAGCAGCGCCTCGACGTTTTCGCCGTCTTCGGGAAAGATCGCAATGCCGATCGCGGGCGCGATCACCAGCTGCTGGCCGGCCACGGGACAGGGCATCTCCAGCAGCGCCACCATCTGCCGCGTGATCAGCTCGGTCTCGGCGCGCGAGGTTCCGCCGGCCAGCACGACGATGAATTCATCGCTGCCCGCGCGCGCCACCAGATCGGTGCCGCGCACGCAGCTGCACAGGCGCTGCGCCACCTCGCACAGCACCTGGTCGCCGGCCAGATGGCCCAGCGAGTCGTTGATGGCCGAGAAATGCTTGAGGTCCAGGCTCAGCACCGCCACCGCCAGGTTCTCCAGGCGGGCGCGGTTGATGAGGTGCTCCAGCTGTTCGCTCAGATACCAGCGGTTGGGCAGGCGCGTCAGCGCATCGTGTTCGGCAAGAAAGCGCACCTGGGCCTGGGCCTGCTGGTGGGCCGTGACGTCGCGTATCACCACCAGGCGAAAGTCCTGCGTGCCGTCGCCGTCGGGCATGGGCAGGCCGTCGATTTCCACCGGAATGCTGTGGCCGTCCTTGTGCCTGACCGTGGCCTTGTAGGAAGTGCTGCGCCGGCTGTGAATGCCCTCAAGTGCCAGCGGCCAGTATTCCTTGTCGAGGTACTGCAGCGCCGACTGGCCGCGGATTTCCTCGAGGCTGTAGCCAATCAGGCGCAGCATGGCGGCATTCACATCCAGCACCATGCCTTCGCGGTGGATCAGAATGGCTTCATGGGTGGCGGCGGAAAAAAGCCGCATGCGCTCTTCGCTTTCGTCGAGCTGCTGCTGCACCGAGCGGCCCAGGCTCAGGTCGACCACCTGCACCACCGCGCCGCGCAGCGTGTCCTGCTCCAGGTGCGGCGTGAGTCGCACTTCGATCTCGCGCGGCAGGCCCTGGGGCGAGCGCGCCTGGCGTATGTAGCGCACATGTTCGCCGCGCAGGCAACGCTCCACATGCGGCGCGATGGCCTGCCAGTTTTCCGCGCCCATGATTTCCCAGGGCTGCTTGCCGAGCATGTCGCCCGGCTCGAAGCCATAGTAGGTGGCATACGCATGGTTGGCGAAACGGCAGCACAGCGTTTCAGCCTCGTAGTAAGCCATCATTCCTGTCGCCGCATCAATGATGAGGCGCAGCATGGCATTGCTGTCGCTGTCGCTGAGGCCGGGCGCACTGGAACTGGGGGGCATGTGCCTTCCTATGGGAATACCTGTTTATAACGTAACCGGACGCAATGACGCAATGACGCAGGGCGCAAGTGCATGACTCTACAGCCCTGCGCGGCGGTGGACTGGCGCGACCCGGGATAATCAGGCCCATGAACGCCTCTTCTTCTTCCGCCAGTACCGGTTTTGACACACTGGCCCTCAGCCCTGCGATGCTCGAGAATCTGCAGCAGCTCGGCTACCACCAGATGACTCCCATCCAGTGCGCGAGCCTGCCGCCCGCGCTGCTGGGCAAGGATCTGATCGCCCAGGCCAGTACCGGCAGCGGCAAGACCGCGGCCTTCGGCCTGGCGCTGCTGACCAAGCTCAATCCGCGCTGGTTTGCCGTGCAGTCCCTGGTGCTGTGCCCGACCCGCGAGCTTGCCGACCAGGTGGCGACGGAAATCCGCCGGCTGGCGCGCGCCCACGACAACATCAAGGTCGTGACGGTGTATGGCGGCGTGCCTTCGCGCGCGCAGATTGCCAGTCTTGAAAACGGCGCCCACATCGTGGTCGGCACGCCCGGCCGTGTCATGGACTTGATGGAGCGCGGCGCGCTCGATCTGGCCGGCCTCAACACCCTGGTGCTGGACGAAGCCGATCGCATGCTCGACATGGGTTTTCACGCCGACATCGAAACCGTGGTGCGCAAGTGTCCGGCCGAGCGCCAGACATTGCTGTTCTCGGCAACCTACCCGGAAGGCATTGCCGACCTGAGCGCGCGCTTCATGAAGAGCCCGCAGCGCATCACCGTGCAGGCCCAGCACAGCGACGGCAAGATCGCCCAGCGCTGGTATGAAGTCAGCGAAGGCCAGCGCCTGCAGGCCGTGGCCGATCTGCTGCTGCATTTCCGCCCCGAGTCGAGCATTGCCTTTTGCAACACCAAGCAGCAGTGCCGCGACCTGGTCGGTCTGCTCCAGTCCCAGGGCTTCAACGCGCTGGCGCTGTACGGTGAACTCGAGCAACGCGAGCGCGACGAAGTGCTGGTGCAGTTTGCCAACCGCAGTTGCTCGGTGCTGGTCGCGACCGACGTCGCCGCGCGCGGCCTGGACATCTCGAACCTGGCGGCGGTGATCAATGTCGATGTCACGCCCGACTCCGAAATCCACATTCACCGCGTCGGCCGCACCGGCCGCGGCGACGCCGAAGGCCTGGCGCTGAACCTCGCCAGCCTCGATGAAATGGGCAACGTGGGCAAGATCGAAGTGCTGCAGGGCCGGCCTTCGAGCTGGTTCCCGCTGAGCGAGCTCACGCCCGCGAGCGACGCGCCGCTGGTGCCGCCCATGCAGACCATACAGATCATCGGCGGGCGGCGCGAGAAGATCCGCGCCGGCGACGTGATGGGCGCGATGACCGCCGACTTCGGCTACACCCGCGAGCAGATCGGCAAGATCAACGTCAACGACTTCTCGACCTATGTGGCCGTGGACCGCCGCATTGCGGGCGCGGCCGTGGCCAAGCTCAACGCGGGCCGGGTCAAGGGAAAGAGCGTCAAGGCGCGCCTGCTGTAAGAAAAACGGCTCAAACGACCCTTGATACCTGGTGGCTGCCGTGCTGTTCGCACTGTCTGCGCAAAAGCGCCTGGTCTCAAGGGCCGTGTGAACCGTTCCAAGACAATATCCTGGGAGGCCCATGCTCGAAGAATCGGTGTGGAGTTCGCCGCGCGCAGTGCGCTGGCTGAGTCCGTCCAATCTGCTGCGGCTGTCCGTCGTGGTGGCCTTGCTGACCATCGTGCTCAAGACCCTGGCCTGGGCCATGACGGGCTCGGTCGGTCTGCTGTCGGATGCGCTGGAGTCGCTGGTGAATCTGGCCGGCGCAATCTTCGCGCTGACCATGGTCACGATTGCCCAGCGGCCGGCCGACGAAGACCATCCCTATGGACATACCAAGGCCGAGTATTTCTCCGCCGGCTTCGAAGGCATCCTGGTGCTGGCCGCGGCGCTGGCCATCATCTGGGCCGCGGTGGCGCGCCTGCAGGCGCCGGCGCCGCTGGAGCAGCTGGGCTGGGGCCTGGCGCTGTCGCTGGTCAGCACGGCATTCAATGGCGCCCTGGCCTGGGTCATGTTCCGCTCGGCGCGCGTGCACCGTTCGGTGGCGCTCGAAGGCGATGCCAGGCATCTGGTGACCGACGTCTGGACTTCGGTGGGCGTGGTCATGGGGCTTGTTGCCGCGCACCTCACGGGCTGGCTGTGGCTGGATGCCGCGGTGGCCATTGCCGTCGCGCTGAACATCTGCAAGGAAGGCGTGCTGCTGATCTGGCGCTCGTCCCAGGGGCTGATGGACCAGGCCGTGGAGTCCGAGGTGCTGGCGCGCATAGAAGCCGTGCTCGCGCGCTTTGCCAGCGAGAATGTGCATTTCGATCACCTGGGAACGCGCCGCGCGGGCCAGCGCAGCTTTGTCTCGCTGCACATGCATGTGCCTGCCGACTGGACGCTGGGCCATGCCGCGCGCCAGCGCGAGCAGGTCGAAGCCGCGCTGATGCAGGCCGAGCCCGGCCTGCAGGCAATGATTGAACTGCTGCCCGAGGGGGCGGTGACTGCATTGGAAAAAACTGAAGGCCCAGGCCAAGCCGGGCCCATAGAGGGAAAAGTGAAATGATCAGCGTATTGCAGCGCGTGAAAGCCGCGCGCGTGGAAGTCGATGGCGAAATCTGCGGCGCGATCGACCAGGGCCTGCTGGTGCTGGTCTGCGCCGAGCGCGGCGACAGCGAGGCCGAGGCCGACAAGCTGCTGGCCAAGCTGCTCAAGCTGCGCATCTTTGGCGACGACCAAGGCAAGATGAACCGCAGCGTGCAGGATGTCGCCGGCGGCCTGCTGCTGGTGAGCCAGTTCACGCTGGCCGCCGACACCGCCAGCGGCAACCGCCCGAGCTTCAAGCAGGCCGCCGCGCCCGAGGAGGGCCGACGCCTTTATGACTATCTGGTGCAGCAGGCCAAGGCCGCGCATGCCCGGGTGCAGACCGGCCGTTTCGCGGCCGACATGCAGGTGCACCTGGTCAATGACGGCCCGGTCACGGTGCCATTGCGCATCGCTCCGCGCCCGGCCGCGTGACGGCTACTGCTGCCAGAAGAACAGCGCCGCCATCACCAGCCCGGTGACGACAATGCCGGCGCGCAGCCAGGGCGCGGGAATGCGCCGCGCCAGGCGCGCGCCGCCGTAGCCGCCCAACGTGGCCGCAACCATCATCGCCAGCGCCTGCGGCCATTCGACCAGACCGCCGGCCGCGTAGACCACGACGGCAATTGCCGTGAGCAGGGCCGAGACCAGGTTCTTCATGCCGTTCATGGCGGCCAGCCGCGTCTGGCCCAGCAGGCCGAACAGCGCCAGCAGCACAATGCCCAGCCCACCGTTGAAATAGCCGCCATAAACGGCCACGCCCAGCATGCCAAGCCCTGCTTTGACAGGCGAGGGCGCCTGGTCGTGATGGACGCCGGCCGCCCATTGGCGCAGCCGCGGGCCGAAGGCAAACATCGCGGTCGCGGCCAGCAGCAGCCAGGGAACGACGCGGCGGAACATGGCATCGGGCGTGACCAGCAGCAGCAGTGCGCCGGTCGCCCCGCCCAGCAGCGACAGCCCGACCAGCCTCTTGATCGACAGGCCCGGCGGCGGCTCGACATCCTCGCGAAAGCCCCAGGCGCCGGCCAGATAGCCGGGCAGCAGGGCCACCGTTCCCGTGGCATTGGCAATCACCGGCGGCACGCCCGTGAAGACCAGCGCCGGCAGCGTCAGAAAGCTGCCGCCCCCGGCCACGGCGTTGAGCGCGCCGGCAACAAACGCTGCCGAAAGCAGCAAAAACCATTCCCCCATGCCTTGCCCCCTGTGGTGCCGGCGTGGTCGCCGGTCATGCGCGCCATCTTAGTGCGCGAGCCGGGCTTGGGCGGGGAAATGCGCGACAGCGGCAACGCAAAACAGTAATGACTATTTTGCGCGGCAGCCGCCGCAGCAGGCCTATTTTTGATAAGGGTCCTCAAACCCCAGCTCGCGCAGGATGTCGCTTTCATACGCTTCCATCTCCTGGGCATCTTCCTCGCCGGTCTCGTGGTCCCAGCCCTGGGCGTGCAGCGTGCCGTGGACCAGCAGGTGGGCGTAGTGCTCCTCGAGCGTCTTGTTCTGCTCCCTGGCTTCGCGCTCGACCACGGGCGCGCACAGCACCAGGTCGGCCATCACCGTAGGCTCCTGCTGGTAGTCGAAGGTCAGCACATTGGTCGCGTAGTCCTTTTGCCGGTACTGGAGGTTCAGCGCCTGGCCTTCGTCGGCGTCGACGATGCGCACGGTGATTTCGGCGTCGACGGCCAGCGCGTGGCGTATCCAGCGCGTGACCTTGCTGCGCGACAGCACCGCGCGGTGGGCGGGGGCCGCCTCGAAGCGGCCGAATTGCAGGGAAAGTTGCAGTTGTTGCAAGGGCATGGAGAAATTCACTCGTCGGAAGTGCGGGCGCGGCTGCGGGTGGCGGGCTGCGCGCCCCGGGACTGGCTGCCGCGCGCTTCGTAGGCGTCGACAATGCGCGCGACCAGCGGGTGGCGCACCACGTCGGCGCTGGTGAAGTGCGTCACGGCAATGCCCTTGACGCGCTTCAATACGCGCTCGGCGTCGATCAGGCCGCTCATCGCGCCCTTGGGCAGGTCGATCTGGCTCACATCGCCCGTGACCACGGCCTTGGCGCCGAAGCCTATGCGCGTGAGGAACATCTTCATCTGCTCGGGCGTGGTGTTCTGCGCCTCGTCGAGAATCACGAAGGCATTGTTGAGCGTGCGCCCGCGCATGAAGGCCAGCGGCGCGATCTCCAGCACATTGCGCTCGAAGGCCTTTTGCACCTTCTCGTAGCCCATCAGGTCGTAAAGTGCGTCGTAGAGCGGGCGCAGGTAGGGATCGACCTTCTGCGTCAGGTCGCCGGGCAGAAAGCCCAGGCGCTCGCCGGCTTCCACGGCCGGGCGCGTGAGCACGATGCGCTGCACGGCGCTGCGCTCGAGCGCGTCCACGGCGCAGGCCACGGCCAGATAGGTCTTGCCCGTGCCCGCGGGGCCTATGCCCAGCGTGATGTCGTGGCTGGCGATATTCTCGAGGTACAGGTTCTGCGTGGTGGTGCGCGCGCGCAGGTCGGGACGGCGGGTGCTCAGCTGGATGGCGCCGACCGGGGCCTCGACCAGTTCGGCGTCGCCCGCAAGCATCAGCTGCAGATGGGCCTCGGGAATCGGGTCATCCGCCATCTCGTAGAGCGCCTGCAGCATTTCAAGCGCCTGCTGCGCGCGCGCCTTGGGGCCGTCGATCTTGAACTGCTCGTGGCGGTGGGCAATCGAGACCTTGAGCGCGGTTTCTATGGTGCGCAGGTGCGCATCGGCCGGGCCGCAGAGATGGCTCAGGCGGGTGTTGTGGTGGGGAGTGAAGGTGTGGCGCAGGATCACGCGGATAATTCCAGACTAGAGCTGCCAAAGGGGCGGCAAAGGACTTCAATGATAGGCAAATTGACCGGCACCCTGCTGGAGAAAAACCCGCCCACGGTATTGGTGGACTGCCATGGCGTGGGCTACGAGGTGCAGGTGCCCATGAGCACCTTCTACAACCTGCCTGCGACCGGGGCGCAGGTGGGCCTGCTCACGCACTTCATCGTGCGCGAGGATGCGCAGCTGCTGTTTGGCTTCGGCACTTCATCCGAGCGCGAGACTTTCCGCGAGCTGATCAAGATCACGGGCGTGGGGCCGCGCACGGCGCTGGCCATCATCAGCGGCATAGGCATCGAGGACCTGGCGCAGGCGGTGACGCTGCAGGAGATGGGTCGGCTGATCAAGGTGCCGGGAATCGGCAAGAAGACCGCCGAGCGCCTGCTGCTCGAGCTCAAGGGCAAGATCGGCGCCGACATGGGCTCGAAGTCGCTGTTCACCAACGAGCACCAGAACGACATCCTGCAGGCGCTGCTGGCGCTGGGCTACAACGACAAGGAAGCCGCGGCCGCGCTCAAGGCCCTGCCGCCCGACATAGGCGTCAGCGACGGCATCAAGCGCGCGCTGCAGGCATTGGCAAAATAAGCCATGACCATCCACACCGACGATTTCGCGCCCGCGCCCCCGAAGCGCGCCATTTCTGCCGCGCCGCTGTCGCACCACGAGGAGGCGATGGAGCGCGCGCTGCGCCCCAAGCTGCTGCAGGAGTACGTGGGCCAGGTCAAGGCGCGCGAGCAGCTCGAGATCTTCATTGGCGCGGCGCGCAAGCGCGGCGAGGCGCTCGACCATGTGCTGCTGTTCGGCCCGCCGGGCCTGGGCAAGACCACGCTGTCGCACATCATTGCCGCCGAACTCGGCGTGAACCTGCGCCAGACCAGCGGCCCGGTGCTGGAAAAGCCCAAGGACCTCGCGGCGCTGCTCACCAACCTCGAAGCCAACGACGTGCTGTTCATCGACGAGATCCACCGGCTCTCGCCCGTGGTCGAGGAAATCCTCTACCCCGCGCTCGAGGACTACCAGATCGACATCATGATTGGCGAAGGCCCGGCGGCGCGCTCGATCAAGCTTGACCTGCAACCGTTCACGCTGGTCGGCGCGACCACGCGCGCGGGCATGCTCACCAACCCGCTGCGCGACCGCTTCGGCATCGTCGCGCGGCTAGAGTTCTATACCGCCGAGGAGCTGGGCCGCATCGTGGTGCGCAGCGCGGGCCTGCTGGGCGTGCCGCTGGACGCCGAAGGCGGCTTTGAAATCGCGCGCCGCTCGCGCGGCACGCCGCGCATTGCCAACCGCCTGCTGCGGCGCGTGCGCGACTACGCCGATGTGAAGGGCGACGGCCGCATCACGCAGGACATCGCCAACCGCGCGCTGGCCATGCTTGACGTCGATCCGCAAGGCTTCGACATCATGGACCGCAAGCTGCTCGAAGCCGTGATCCACCGCTTTGACGGCGGCCCCGTGGGCCTGGACAACATTGCGGCCAGCATCGGCGAGGAGGCGGGAACGATCGAGGACGTGATCGAGCCCTATCTGATCCAGCAGGGCTACCTGCAGCGCACGCCGCGCGGGCGCATTGCCACCAAGGCCGCATATCTGCACCTGGGCGTGCCCGTGCCCAATATGCCCGATGAAGGGCTCTGAGGGCTCTGAGGGCGCTGCGCGCCGGCCACGCGGCTGGCGGCGGATGGCGTTCGCGCTGGCGCCGCTGCTGCTGGCCACGCTGGGCTGGCGCATCTGGCACTGGAGCGTGCCCGAGGTGCCGGCCATCGAAGTGCAGGCCGCGCCGCTGCAGCGCAGCCTGCAGTTTTCAGCGCGCGTGGCGCGGCTGTCGCGCGTGGAAGTCGGCGCGACGCTGATCGGGCGCGTGCAGTTGGTGGCGGTGCGAGAAGGCGCGCAGGTGGCCGCCGGCGCGCTGCTGGTGCAGCTGGAGACCGACGAAGCGCAGGCCGCGCTGGCTCAGGCCCGCGCCACGCTGGCGCAGCAGCAGGCGCGCGCCGCGGGGCTGCGCAGCACGGGACGCAGCGGCATTGACGCCCAGCTGGCCCAGGCCGAGGCCGGCCTGCGCGCCGCGCAGCGCGATCTGCAGCGCAGCCGCGCGCTGGTCGCCCAGGGTTTTGTGAGCCAGGCCCAGGCCGACGACAGCGAGCGCGCCTTGCAGGTGGCCCAGGCCCAGCAGCGCGGCGCCGCGGCCCAGCGCGACGCCTACCGGGACGACGGCAGCGAGATTGCCCAGGCGCGTGCCCAGGTCGCGCAGGCCAGCGCGGCGGTCGATGCCGCGCGGCTGCGGCTGGAGCAGACGGCGGTGCGCGCGCCGGCCGACGCCCAGGTGCTCACGCGCACGGTGGAGCCCGGGCAGATCGTGCAGCCGGGCACGGCGCTGCTGCGCCTGGCGCTGGCCGGGCCCACGCAGATCGTCGCCCAGGTCGACGAGCGCTTTCTCGATCAGCTGCGCGCAGGCCAGCGCGCGGCCGTGGTCGCCGACGCGTTTCCCGCCCAGCCGCTGGCGGCAAGCATCATTTCCATCGCACCCGCGGTCGATGCCCAGCGCGGCGCCGTCGAAGTCAAGCTCGCGCTCGATGGCGCGGCGCCGGACTTCCTGCGCGAAGACATGACACTCTCGGTCGAGGCCGTGACCGGCGAGCGCGCGAATGCCCTGGTGCTGCCGCTGGCCGCATTGCAGGCGCCCGTGCGCGCCGCGGGCAGCAAGGCCGATACCTCCGCGGCCGACCCCTCAGCCAGCGCTGCCGGCGCCCAGGTCATGATCGTCGAGGGCGGCAAGGCCAGGGCGCGCAGCGTGACGCTGGGCCTGCGTTCGCTGTCCACGGTTGAAGTGCTGACGGGCCTGCAGGCCGGCGAACGCGTGCTGACCGCGCCTGTGGCCGACGGCCAGCGCGTGCGCGCTGTGGTTGCCGTGACACCAGCGCCGGGCCGATGATGGGCTGGCTGGGCTTCGAGCGCCGGGTCGCGTTGCGCTTTTTGCGCGAGGGGCGCATGCAGACGCTGCTGATCATTGCCGGCGTTGCCGCGGGCGTGGCCGTGGTCACCTACATCAGTGCGCTGATCGCGGGCCTGCAGGCCAACACCGTGGCCAAGACGCTGGGTACGCAGGCGCATCTGACGTTGCGCGCGCCCGATGACCGCGTGCTGCCGGCCTTGCCGCGTGAACCGGGTGTGGCTGAGGTCACCGAAACCCAGCCGCGCGCGCAGCGCCTGCGCTCGGTTGCCAACTGGCAACTGCTGCTGCCGCAACTGCAGGCCTGGCCCGGCGTGAGCGCGGTCTCGCCCATGGTCTCGGGCGCGGGGCTGGCGCTGCGCGGCGAAGCCACGCAGGCCATTGCGCTGATGGGCGTGGACCTCGAGCGCTACCGGCGCATCATCGACCTGGACCGCAAGATCACCAGCGGCCGGCTGCAGCTTGCTCCGGGCGAGGCCATGGTCGGCGTGGAACTCGCGGCCGATCTGGGCCTGCGCGCCGGTGATCGCTTCACCATAGACACCGGCAGCGCGGCCGAGTCGGTGCGTGTCAGCGCGCTGCTGGATCTGGGTGTCAAGGACCTGAACCGGCGCACGGTGCTGGTGCCGCTGCGCAGCGCGCAAAGTCTGCTGGGCCTGCCCGGCGGCGCGACCGTGCTGGAGCTGCAGCTGGCCGATGTCTGGCAGGCGCAGGACATGGCGCGGCAGATGCGCCAGACCTATCCCTACCGTGTCGAAAGCTGGCAGGACAACAACGCCCAGCTGCTGTCGGCGCTGGCCGCGCAGTCGATTTCCACGGCGGTGATTCGCGCCGTGGTGCTGGCCGTGGTGGTGCTAGGCATTGCCAGCGTGCTGGTGGTGTCGGTGGTGCAAAAGCGCCGCGAGATCGGCATATTGCGCGCCATGGGCGCGACGCGCGGCCAGATCGCGCGCGTGTTCCTGCTGCAGGGCGCGATGGTCGGCGCCGTGGGCTCGGTGGCAGGCCTGCTGCTGGCGGCGCTGCTGATCTGGGCCTTCACCCAGTTCGTGCGCGGCCCTGATGGCGGTCCGCTGTTCATGATCACGCTGTCGCTGCCCACCATGCTGCAGGTGTCGCTGCTGGCGACGCTCAGCGGCGTGCTCGCGGCCGCGGCGCCGGCGCGGCGCGCCGCGGCCATGGACCCGGCCCAGGCCATTCGCATCTGAGACGGCCGATGACCAATGCCAATCTCCTGCAGCTGTCCGGTCTGCGCAAAAGCTACCACCTGGGCCAGCCCAACGAAACCGAAGTGCTGCACGGCATCGATCTGCGGCTGGGCGCGGGCGAGTTTGTCGCGCTGATCGGCCCCTCGGGCTCGGGAAAGAGCACGCTGCTCAATATCCTGGGCCTGCTCGAACCCGCGAGCGCCGGCAGCTACCAATTGCAGGGCGAGGAAATGGCCGGCCTGGGCGACGCCGCGCTCACGCGCCGCAGGCGCGAGGCCCTGGGCTTTGTGTTCCAGTTCCACCATCTGCTGCCGGCGTTCACGGCGCTGGAGAACGTGACGCTGCCCGCGCTGATGGCCACCGGCAGCGTCACCGCCCAAGAGCGCGCGCGCGCCGGGGAACTGCTGGCTGCCGTGGGCCTGGCCGAGGCCCTGCACAAGCGCCCCGCAGAGCTGTCGGGCGGCATGCAGCAGCGGGTGGCGATTGCGCGCGCGCTGGTGCATGAGCCGGCGCTGGTGCTGGCCGACGAACCCACGGGCAACCTCGATACCGCGTCATCGCAGGCGGTGTTCGAGCTGCTGCGCAGCATCCATGCCGAGCGCGGTACCGCCTTCGTGCTCGTGACCCACGATCCGCGTCTGGCGGCGCGCTGCGACCGCGTCGTCGAACTCGTGGATGGCCGGATTGCCGCCGACGGGCCGCCTGGCTAGCGCTGCGCCGGGGGCGCGGCACACAGCATGCCCACGACGATCAGCGCCTGGGCCAGGTAATAGCTCGAGAGCACGCCCAGCTGTGACCAGGGCAGGGGCTGGACAAAGCGGTGGGTGGCCAGCAGCGAATCGCTGAGCATGAAGCTGCAGGCTCCCAGGGCCACGAGCAGGGCCGCCGGGCGCTGCGCGGCAGCCGTTTCATGCCAGCGCCCCCAGGCCTGGGCGGCCATCAGCGCAATCACCAGCACATAGGCGGCGACCGGCAGCCGCAGCGTCGCGGGCAGGCCGCCCTGCCAGAGAAAGGCATACATCGCCACGCCCAGCAGCAGTGCGAACGCCAGGGCGCTGCGCAGCGCGAACCAGCGACGGCCCTGCTTGAACAGCGCGATATAGCAAAGATGGGCCAGCAGGAATGAGGCCAGGCCGGGAATGAACAGTCCGGGCAGCATCAGGAAGACATCGCCGGCCAGCGACGCGGCCAGCGCGGCGAGCAGCAGGCCGCTGCCGCGCGCGCCGCCGTGACCCCGCATCTGCAGCGCGACCGCCGCCAGGGCGCATAGCATGGCCAGCGGCTTGAAGATCAGGTGCCAATGCGGCAGGTCCAGAGCGCTGCTGGCCGTGGCCAGTGCCCCTGCCTGCAGCATGCATGCCAGGGCCGGCGAAAGGCGGCTGCGCAGCGCGGCCACGCCCGCCAGCAGGCTGGCCAGCACCGTGGCCCAGGCCACGGTGTATTCGGCCAGCGGCGGATGTCCGGTGTCGGCGGCCAGCACCCGCCAGGCAAACAGCAGCGCGCAGAAAATGCCAAGGGCCGGGCCGGACCAGGGCAGTGCATAGCGGGAAAGGTGCATGCCAGCGATTGTGAAGCGCGGCGCAGGCGCTGGCGATGCAGGGGAACCCTTGGGCGCACGCCCGCCGGCTTCAGTTCAAGCGCGCGCCAGACGTGCGATCGAACACATGCAACTGCGCCGCGTCGGGCCGCAGCCCCAGCGCGCTGCCCGGTCGCAGATCGACGCGCTCGCGTGATACCGCGATCACGTTCTGGCCGCCAAGCCGCGCGGCAATCTGGGTCTCGGCGCCCGTGGGCTCGAGCACCTGGACCTCGGCGCGCAGACCTTGGTCGGTTGAGGTGACCTGCAGGTGTTCGGGGCGCACGCCCAGCCAGACCGCGCGGCCCGGCGCCAGCGTCAGGCCCTGGGGCATGGGCAGCAGCAGGCCGTCGTCGGTGCATACGCGCCCGCCTTCTTGCGCGCGCCCGGCCAGCAGGTTCATCGCGGGCGAGCCTATGAAGCCGGCGACAAACGCATTGCGCGGCCGGTCGTAGAGTTCCAGCGGCGTGCCCACCTGCTCGATACGGCCGTCCTTGAGCACCACGATGCGGTCGGCCATGGTCATGGCCTCGATCTGGTCGTGCGTCACATACAGCGTGGTGGTTCCCAGTCGCTGGTGCAGCGCCTTGATCTCGGTGCGCATCTGCACGCGCAGCTTGGCGTCGAGATTGGACAGCGGCTCGTCAAACAGAAACGCCTGGGGCTGGCGGATGATGGCCCGGCCCATGGCCACGCGCTGGCGCTGGCCGCCCGAAAGCTGTGCCGGGCGGCGCTCGAGCAGTTCCTGGAGGTCGAGAATCGCCGCCACGCTGTCGACGCGCTGCTTGCGCAGCGCCGGGCGCACGCCCTGCAGGCGCAGTGCAAAGCCCAGGTTCTCGGCCACGCTCATGTGCGGGTACAGCGCGTAGTTCTGGAACACCATGGCAATGTTGCGCTCGCGCGGCGCGACGTCGTTGAGGCGCTGAGCGCCCAGCAGGATCTCGCCTTCGTCCACGGCTTCCAGCCCGGCGACCATGCGCAGCAGCGTCGACTTGCCGCAGCCCGAAGGGCCGACCAGGGCGACGAATTCGCCGTCCTGGATGTCCAGCGACAGGTCGTGCAGCACGGCCTGGCCCGCGTAGTGTTTGCGCAGATTGCGCAGCGAAATCGTTGCCATGGGATCAGTCCTTGACGCCGCCAGCCGTGAGGCCGCGCACGAGGTATTTGCGCACCAGCAAAGTGAAGGCGACGACCGGCAGCATGACCAGCGTTCCCGCGGCGGCGATCTTGGTCCACTCCCAGCCGTCGTACTGCAGGAAGTTGACGATGGCCACCGGCGCGGTGACGGCCTGGGTGCGCGTTAGGATCAGCGCGAAGAAGAAATCGCTCCAGGAGAAGATGAAGCACAGCACGGCGGTGGAGACCAGGCCGGGCCGCGTCAGCGGCAGCGTCACATGCCAGAATGCCGCCCAGATGCCGCATCCGTCCATCCACGCGGCCTCCTCGAGGGCCGCGGGAACCGCCGCGAAGAAGCTCTGCATCAGCCAGATCACGATCGCCAGATTGAAGGTCAGATAGATCAGCGTCAGGCCCCACACGGTGTCGAGCAGGCCGGTCCAGCGCAGCGCCAGAAAGAAGGGAATGGTGAACGCGATTGGCGGCGCCATGCGCGTGCACAGTATCCACAGCGCCACATGGCGGCGCGCGCGAAAGCGCCAGCGCGTGAGCGCATAGGCCGCGGGCACGCCGATGAGCAGTGACAGCGCGGTCGACAGTGTGCTGGTCAGCAGGCTGTTGCCGAATGCGCGCGCGAACTGGTCTTCCCAGAGCGCGCGAAAAGCCTCCAGCGTGGGAGCGAACAGCAGGCCGGGCTCGAACGCAGCGTCGGCGGGGCGCAGCGCCAGCTGCACCATCCACAGGAATGGAAACAGCAGCACGGCCAGCAGCACCAGTGCCGCGGCTTCGCGGCCATGGCAGCGCAGCCAGCCGGGCCTGCGCGGCTTGTCCGACGGGAACGGCGGCTCGTAAAGCGCGGCTTCAGCGTGCATCGTGGCCTCCTTCACGGCCCAGGCGGCTGACCAGCGCGCTGAGAGCAAAGACCCCGGCCAGCATGACCAGCGCGATCGCGCTGCCGTAGCCCCAGAAGGAGAAGTTGAAGGCCTGGATGAATCCATAGAAATTCGTGACTTCGGTGACCGTGCCCGGCCCGCCATTGGTCAGCACATAGAGCAGCGGAAAGGCCTTGAAGCTGTCGATCAGCCGGAACAGCGCGCAGACCAGCAGCACCGCGCGGATATGCGGAAAGACAATGAAACGCAACAGCTGCCAGCGATTCGCGCCGTCCATGCGCGCGGCTTCCAGCGGGTCGTCGGGAATCATCTGCAGCGCCGCAAGCACCATCAGCATGGTGAACGGAAACCACTGCCAGGTATCGGCCGCGACCACGGCCCACAGCGCGGTATCGGGGTTGGCGATCAGCGAGCGCAGCGGCCAGCCCAGGGCTTCCAGCGCCTGGTGCAGCGGGCTGATGTCGGGCGTGTAGAGGATCTTCCAGATCAGCGCGACGACGATGGGCGGCAGCACCATGGGAATCAGGAACAGGCTGCGCACCGCGCCCAGCACCGGCGAGCGGCCGTGCAGCAGCAGCGCGATACCCAGGCCCATCAGCAGCTGCAGCGTCACGCCCACGCTGGACAGCTGGAACTGCACCCACAGCGAATGCAGAAAGCGCGGATCTTTGAGCAGCTGCCGGTAGTTGCCCAGCGGGTCGCGAAAGTGGAAAGTGCCCGCGGGGTCGGTCAGGCTCAGCGGCGTGAGGCTCACGACGATCAGCGTGAGCAGCGGCGCCAGCGTGATCAGCGCCAGCACCATCAGCGCCGGGTACAGGCCCCAGCCATAGGCGCGGCGCTGCTGGCGCTGCCAGCCGGGCGCGGCGGCCGGTGGCGCTGGCGCCAGCGAGCGGCTGGGCAGATAGTAATGCTGGCCGGCTTCGCCGGCAGGCAGCGCGGGAGCAAGCGCAGGGGGCATCTGCATGGGCGTTGCGACTTGGCTTCAGACCGCGATGCCCGAGCGCTTGAGCTCGGCAAGCGCGCCGATCTGCGCCTGCTGCATGGCCGCGGCCGCGGACTTCTGGCCCGAGACAATCAGCTCTATGGCCTTGTTGATCTGCTGGTCGATCTGCGGATAGACCGCGACCGTGCGGTACTTCATGTGGCCTTGCTTGGCGGCGAGATCGATGGCCTCGGACGACAGTTTCGCGATGTCGTAGCCGTTGACGCGCTGGCGCTCGGCAAAGACCTGCGACTGCATGTCGGAGCGGCGCGTGGGCGAGCCGTAGCCCGCGGCGACGGCGCGCTGCGTGATCTGCCTGGACGTCGCCCAGGCAATGAACTGCCACGCGGCCGGCGCGTTCTTGCTGCCCACGGGAATGCCCAGGCCATGCACGGCCGAGCCCGGAAAACGCCCGGCCGGGCCGCGCGGCACCGCGCCCCAGGCCGTGGTCGCGGCCACCTTGCTGCTGGCCTTGTCGGCCAGCTGCGACAGGTAGATCTGGCCCTGTATGCCCAGATTGCTGCGCCCGCTCTTGAGCGACTGCAGCGACTGGTCGGCGGTGTACGAGACCGCGCCGTCGGGCCCGAAATCGCGCAGCAGGCGCGCGAAGTAATCGGCCGCGGCAATGGCCTCGGGCGTGTCGAGCGTGGGGAAGAGATCATGCGGCGCCTTGCGGAACACATCGCCGCCAAATGCCTGCAAAAACGGCGGGAAAGTCCAGCCGTAGTGGTTGTCGGTGACGAAGCCGGCCGCGCGCTCCTTGCGGTGCGCGGTCTGCACGGCGCGGCTGAAGTCGTCGAGCGTGTCGGGAAACGCCAGGCCCGCGCTGCGCAGCACATCGAAGCGGCTGGCGGCGGCCAGCGTGACCTCGGCGGTCCAGGGCACGCCGTAGAGCTTGCCGTCGGCGCCGGTCTCGGGGGCGCGTGCGCCGGCCAGAAAGTCGTTGATGTCGAAGTCGGCGGGCGTGAGATTGCGGTTGGCGATGAAATCGTCAAGCGGCGTGAGCCAGCCCGAGTTGATCCAGCGGCTCGAGTAGATGAACGTCACGTTGACCACGTCATAGGCACTGCCCTTGGTCGACAGCTCCAGGTCGGTGCGCTGGTTGTAGACCGGAAAGCCCGGCGTGTCGAAGTTCACGCGCGCGCCCGTGCTTTCCTCGAATTCGGCGATCCAGGGACGCAGCAGCTTGGAGTAGGCAGTGCTGAACAGCGCGACATTGAGCGTCGTGCCCTGCAGCGGCTTGGCGCGCTGGGCGAACGCCGGCATGCCCCACAGGGCGCTGGCGCCCATGGCGGCGCCGGCGCGCAGCAGGGCGCGGCGCGAGCTGGCAGGAGCTGAATCCGTTTGTCCTGAGCCTGTCGAAGGATGAACGGCTGCGTCGGAGACGGTGACAGAAGGGTGGGCGTGGGACATGAAAGTATGTTTCAAAAAACGATGAAGCCCGATTCAGGCGTTGGCTGCCGTGCGGTCGATGCTCTTGCGGCCGTCGATGGCCGTGGTGTGCTCGCCCGTGACGGTCACGCGGCGCACCACGCGGTGCTGGTCGCCGTAGTCGTTGATCGCGTAGTGCTGGGTCGCGCGGTTGTCCCAGATCGCGACATCGCCTTCGGACCAGCGCCAGCGCACGGTGTTCTCCAGCGCGACGATGCGCTGGTGCAGCAGCTCGAGCAGCGCACTGGATTCCTGCTGGCGCAGCAGGTTCAGGCGCTTGGCGAAATGGCCCAGCAGCAGCGCGCGCTCGCCGGTCTCGGGGTGCACATGCACCACCGGGTGCTCGGCTTCGATGACGGTGCGCCGGAAGGTCGCGCGGTAGGCGGCGCGGCCCGCGAGCTCCTCGGCGCTGGCCGTGGCCTGCTGGCGCGGATCGGCATAGTCGTAGTCATTGCCATGCACGGCCCAGAGCTCGTCGGCCAGGGCCTTGAGCGGCGCGGGCAGGCCTGCGTAGGCCGAAACGGTGTTGGCCCAGACGGTGTCGCCGCCATGCGGCGGCAGCACCACGGCGCGCAATATGCAGGCCTTGGGCGGCGCGGCCTTGAACGTCACATCGGTGTGCCAGGAATCGGCGCGCCCGCCATGGCGCGAGTCGAGTTCGAGAAAGCGCGTGCCGTCGGGCGCGGGCACCGTGGGATGGGCTTCGATTTCGCCCCAGAGCCGGCCAAACGCCTGGTGGCTGGCGTCATCAAGGTGCTGCTGGCCCTTGAAGAACAGCACGCGGTGGCGCAGCAGCGCGGCGCGCAGCTGGGCGACCGTCTCGGCATCGAGCGCACCGGACAGGCGCAGCCCGCGCACTTCGGCGCCTATGCGCGCGGCCAGCGGCGTGATGTCCAGCGGGCCCGACAGTTGCGTGGGCAGGGATTCCAAAACAGCGCTCATCGGATGCTCCAAGGTAGGCGTTTACAACGCAATGGAGGTTCATCCTAGGCATGCGGCTGGCTCGGGGAAACGAATTTTCTGGCAGATCGATATCTGAAAAACAGCGCGCGCCCTGAAACGCCCTTCGATGGGGTATGCAGCCGCTGTTCGCGCTGTCGCGCGAAATCGGCGTGGGCTTTTGCCCCGGCTGTGCCGAGCGGGCCGAGCGAGCCGAGGAGGGCGGCCGGCGCATGCGCTACAACAGCGCCATCCTGGTCGACCGCAGCGGCATCATGGTCGGCCAGTACCGCAAGATCCATGTGCCCGGGCATTTCGAGCACGAGCCCTGGCGCAAGTTCCAGCATCTGGGCAAGCGCTGTTTCACGCCGGGCAAAGGCAAGCTGCTGTACGTGGACCCTAACCAGCTGCCGCTGCTGGCCGGCAGGCGCGTGCTCGTGGTCGACGATGCCGTGAGCTCGGGAACGACCATGGTCTCGGGCCTGCGCCTGCTCGAGCGCTGCGGCGCCGAGGTGGTGGCAATTGCCGTGGCAATGCGCCAGGGAACGCAGTGGCGCGACAAGCTGCGCAATGCCGCCGGTCAGGCCATTCCCGTGGTGGCAGCGTTTGATTCGCCGCGCATGGTGCGCACGCCCGCGGGCTGGGTGCCCGAAGCCTGAAGCCGGGCTTCAGCCGCGCTGCTTGAGGATCTTTTCTATCTTCTGGTCGGTCTTGTACTGGCTCAGCGCATAGACCGCCCAGATCGCTGCGGGAATCCAGCCGATCAGCGTGATCTGCAACACCAGGCAGAACAGGCCGGCGAACGGCCGGCCTATGGTGAAGAACACGGAAAAGGGCAGTAGCAGGGCAAGAAGCAATCGCATCGTCGGGAGGCTTTCGTCAGAGAGGGCAGTGGACAGCTGGACGGCCGCAGGCCGTCATCAACATATTTCGTCGCGGGCCGTATTTTCAAGGTGGCTGGTGTCGGCCCAGCCGACAAGTCCCAGCCCCTGCGGCGTCCACAGCAGCCGATTGATGGCCGCATTGCCCAGCGCGAAGGTGCGCGGCGCCTGCAGCTCCTGGCCGGTCGCGAGGCGGTACAGCGTGTCAAGCACGCCGCCGTGGGCCGTCAGCACGATCAGCTCGCCCGCGTGGCGCGCCGCGAGCCGCTCCACCGTGGCGCGCACGCGGTCGCGCAGCATGATCAGCGATTCGCCGCCCGCGGGCGTGAATTCGGGCTCGCGCTGGCGCCAGCGCAGCGCGACTTCGGGCAGCTCGGCCTCGAGCTCGGCAAAGGTGCGGCCTTCGTAGATGCCGAAGCTGCGCTCGCGCAGTCCGGGCTCGGCGGCAAGCGGCGCGCCGGTGGCGCTGGCCACGGCCTGCGCGGTCTGGTAGGCGCGCTGCAGGTCGCTGCTGTAGATCTGGGCCACGGGCTCGTCGACCAGCGCCTGCGCTGCCTGGGCGGCCTGCCACAGCCCCAGTTCGTTGAGTGGGATGTCCTGGTGGCCTTGCAGACGCGCCGTGGCATTCCAGGCGGTTTCTCCGTGGCGGATGGCGATGATGCGGGTGGCTTGCATGCGGCGGAACAATCGAGTGGGCAATGACAAAGGCAACTGTCGATTGTGCGGCAACTCGATTGCAAGGGCAGGCGAAGGGTTGGATGACCGGGCCCATGCCGTGCAAGCGATTGGCGTGCATGGGCGCCTGGCGCCGGCTGACAGGGCGGGGGATGGATTCATCCTTTCGCGGGCCAGCGTGGCCCGCCAAGATGGTGAACAGGACGGTTGTCGTTTCCACCCTTTGCCAAGGAGATCGCCATGCTGCGCACACCACTGCTCCCCTTGCTTCTGGCCGCTGGTCTGCTGAGCGCGCCGGCGGCGCACTCCGAGACGCTGCGCTGGGCACGCGCGTCCGATCCCACGTCGCTCGATCCGCATGCGTTTAACGTGGGCACCAATTTCACGCTGCTGCACCAGATGTACGAGACGCTGGTCTACCGCGATGCCGGGGGGCGGCTAGCTCCTTCGCTGGCGCTGTCGTGGCAGCTCACGGCCGACCCCACGGTCTGGGAGTTCAAGCTGCGCCCCAATGTGAAGTTCCATGACGGCGCGACGCTGACCGCCAAGGACGTGGTGTTTTCGCTGAACCGCGCCAAGGGGCCTACGGCACAGGTCAAGTCCCTGCTTTCGTCCATGGTCGAGGCCAGGGCCGTTGACGGCCTGACGGTGCAGGTCAGGACCAGCGGACCCAACCTGATCTTTCCCAACAACCTGACCAACCTGTTCATCATGAACGAGGCCTGGGCCAGGGCCAAGGGCGCGGCCACGACGCAGGATGCGGCCAGCAGCACGGAGAATTTCGCCACGCGCAATGTCAACGGCACGGGCCCCTATCAGCTGGCCAGCCGCGAGCCTGATGCGCGCACCGTGATGAAGCTCCATCCCCAATACTGGGGCCGGGGCCAGGCGCCGCTGCAGGTGACCGAGCTGGTCTATCTGCCGATCAAGTCGCCGGCCACGCGCATGGCGGCGCTGCTGTCGGGCGAAGTCGATTTCGCCCAGGACGTCCCGGCCCAGGACGTGGCGCGGCTCAAGCAGGATCCGCGGCTGCGCATCAACGAAGGGCCGGAAAACCGCTCCATCTTCCTGGGCCTCAATGTCGGCGGCAAGCAGCTGAAGTACTCGAGCGTCAAGGGTAAGAATCCGCTGGCCGATGCGCGCGTGCGCCAGGCCATCCACCTGGCCATAGATCGCGATGCAATCAAGCGCTCGGTGATGCGCGGCCTGTCGATTCCCTCGGGCATCATTGCGCCGCCGTTCGTGCACGGCTATACCCAGGCCATGGCCGCCTATCCCAAGGTCGATGTGGCGCGGGCCAGGAAGCTGCTGGCCGATGCCGGCTATGCCCAGGGCTTTGATCTCACGCTGCATTCGACCAATGACCGCTATGTGAACGACGAGGCCATCAGCACCGCGGTCGCGGGCTTTCTCGGCCGCGTGGGCATCAAGACCAGCGTGGTGGCCCGGCCCATTGCCCAGCACAGCGTGGCCATCAACAACGCCGACGCCGACTTCTATCTGTTTGGCTGGGGCGTGCCCACCTATGACTCGGCCTATATCTTTGACTTCCTGGTCCACACGCGCGGCAAGGACGGGCGCGGGCCGACCAACGCCACGGGCTTCAGCAATCCCCAGGTCGACGCCGACATCGTCTCGCTGGCATCCGAGGCAGACAAGTCGCGGCGCGATGCCGCCATCCAGCGCATCTGGGACGTGGTGCAACAGCAGCGCTTCTACATTCCGCTGCATGACCAGATGGTGCACTTCGCTTCGATCAGACGGCTCAATATTCCCGTGCACCCCGAAAACGAAGTGCATTTCAAGGATGTGAAATTCGAAGCCAGGTGAGGAGCGCGGCGCGCCTGATGTTTCCCCCATTGTTTGCTGCCCGCTGCGCCCCCAAGATGGATTTCGCAAGGAACGCCAGGCCTGGATCTTGCATCTGTGCAATGCGCGAACGCGACCGCCGCCAGGACGGCGGCGCGTGGCGCAGCTTGTCCCACTTCGTTTGTTGAGGAAACCCGATGCTGCTGAAATTGCTGTTTACATCCCTGCTGTCCGCAGGCCTGCTGACCGTGAGTGGCGCACAGGCCGAAACAGTGCGCTGGGCGCGGGCTTCCGACCCGACCACGCTCGATCCCCATTCCTTCAACACCGGCACCAATTTCGTGCTGTCGCACCAGATGTACGAGACCCTGGTCACGCGCGATGCCAAGGGCAAGCTCGTGCCCACGCTGGCCACGTCGTGGAAGCTCACCGCCGACCCTACGGTCTGGGAGTTCAAGCTGCGCCCGGGCGTCAAGTTCCATGATGGCGCGGCATTCACGGCCAAGGACGTGGTGTTCTCGTTGCAGCGCGCCAAGGGTCCCACGGCCCAGGTCAAGTCCCTGCTGGCGTCCATGGTCGAGGTCAAGGCCGTCGACGACCTGACAGTGCATGTCAAGACCAACGGCCCCAACCTGATCTTCCCGGACAACCTCACCAACCTGTTCATCATGAACGAGGCCTGGGCCAGGTCCAAGGGCGCGGAAACCACGCAGGACCCGGCCAGTTCCACGGAGAATTTCGCCACGCGCAATGCCAACGGCACGGGCCCCTACCAGCTGGTGAGCCGCGAGCAGGACGCGCGCACCGTGATGAAGGCCAATCCCCAGTACTGGGGCAAGGGCCAGGCGCCGCTGCAGATCACCGAGCTGATCTATCTGCCGATCAAGTCGCCGGCCACGCGCGTCGCCGCGCTGCTGTCGGGTGAAGTCGATTTCGCCCAGGACATCCCCGCGCAGGACGTCGCCCGCCTCAAGCAGGACCAGCGCCTGCGCATCAACGAAGGCCCGGAAAACCGCTCGATCTTCCTGGGCCTCAATGTGGGCGGCAAGGAACTCAAGACCTCCAGCGTCAAGGGCAAGAACCCGCTGGCCGACGCGCGCGTGCGCGAAGCCATCCACCTGGCCATAGATCGCGATGCGATCAAGCGTTCGGTGATGCGCGGCCTGTCGATTCCCTCGGGAATGATCGCGCCGTCCTTCGTCAACGGCTACAACAAGGCCATGGCCGCCTATCCCAAGGTCGATGTCGCCAAGGCCAAGAAGCTGCTGGCCGAAGCCGGCTACCCCGACGGCTTCGATCTGACGCTGCATACCTCCAATGACCGCTATGTCAACGACGAGGCGATCAGCACGGCGATTGCCGGCTTCCTGGGCCGCGTGGGCATCAAGACGTCGGTGGTTGCGCGCCCGATCGCGCAGCAAAGCGTGGCCATCAACAACGCCGACATCGACTTCTACCTTTATGGCTGGGGCGTGCCGACCTATGACTCGGCCTATATCTTTGACTTCCTGGTGCATACGCGCGGCAAGGACGGGCGCGGTCCGACCAACGCCACGGGCTTCAGCAACGCAGCCGTCGACAACGACATCGTCGCGCTGGCTTCCGAGGCCGACAAGGCCAAGCGCGACCAGACCATTGCGCGCATCTGGGACGTGGTGCAAAAGGAGCGCTTCTACATTCCGCTGCACGACCAGGTGATCCATTTCGCCTCCATCAAGCGCATCGACGTTCCCGTGCATCCGGACAACGCCGTGCTCTTCAAGGACGTGAAGCTCGGCGCAAAGTGAGGCCCACATGCTCGCCTATCTGTTGCGGCGCCTGGGCCAGTCGGCCCTGGTGCTGGTCGCGGTTTCCCTCATCGCCTTCATGGTGTTCCGCCATATCGGCGACCCGACCATCAGCTTGCTGGGCGAGGATGCGACGCTGGAGGAACGCGCTGCGCTAAATAGCGAGCTGGGCTTCGACAAGCCCGTGCCGCTGCAATACCTCAACTATGTGGGCAAGGTGGTGCAGGGTGATCTCGGCATCTCCTACCGCCTCAAGCGGCCGGTCAGCGAAGTCATCACCGAGCGCCTTCCGGCCACGCTGGAGCTGGCGCTGATCGCCTCGCTGGGCGCGCTGGGAATAGGCGTGGTGCTGGGCGTCTACACGGCCTTGCGCAGCGAAGGCTGGCTCAGCCGCTGGGTGATGACGGTGTCGCTGGTCGGCGTGTCGCTGCCCACCTTTCTGATAGGCATAGGCCTGATCTACCTGTTTGCCGTCGAGCTGCGCTGGCTGCCGTCGTTTGGCCGCGGCACCACGGTCAAAGTGGGCGGCTGGGAGACCGGCCTGCTCACGGCCTCGGGCTGGAGCGCGATCATCCTGCCGGCGATCACGCTGGGCTTCTACAACATGACGCTGATCATGCGGCTGGTGCGCGCCGAAATGCTCGAGGTGCTGCGCTCCGACTACATCCGCTTCGGCCGTGCGCGCGGCCTGCGCGAGAAGGACCTGTACTTCGGTCATGCGCTGCGCAACACGCTGATTCCCGTGATCACCATTGCAGGCCTGCAGATCGGCACGCTGATCGCGTTTTCCATCGTCACGGAAACCGTGTTCCAGTGGCCGGGCGTGGGACTGCTGTTCATCTCGTCCATCCAGGGCGTCGATGTGCCGCTGATCGCGGCCTATCTGATGTTCATCGCGCTGCTGTATGTGGTGATCAACCTGCTGGTCGACTTCCTCTACCTGGCCGTCGATCCGCGGCTGCGCCGCCGATAACAAGGGAAATGCACCATGTCCGATGTGATCCATCACCCTGCGCCCGCGCGGCGCGGCTGGCGCCAGAGCGACTCGCCCGTCAAGCGCGCTTTCGCGCGTTCGCGCACCGTCCAGGTCGCGTCCGCGGTGCTGCTGCTGATCGTGCTGGCGACGCTGCTCGCGCCCTGGCTGGCCTGGCAGAACCCGTTTGATTCCGCCAGCCTGGAATTGAACGACGCCTTCCTGCCGCCGTGGTCCGAGGGCGGCCACGGCGCGTTCTACGCGCTGGGCGCCGATGACCAGGGCCGCGATGTGGCTTCGGCCATCCTCTACGGCCTGCGCATGTCGGTGCTGGTCGGCGTCTCGGCCGTGCTGCTGTCGCTGTGCATAGGCGTGCCGCTGGGCCTGGTCGCGGGCTATGCGGGCGGCTGGTTCGACACCTTGCTGATGCGCCTGGCCGATGTGCAGCTCACGTTTCCGGTGATCCTGGTGGCCATGCTGATCCTGGGCATCGTGCGCGGCGTCGTGCCCGAGGGGGTGCGCGAGCAGGTCGCGGTGCTGGTGATCATCCTGGCGATCGCGCTGTCCGACTGGGTGCAGTACGCGCGCACGGTGCGCGGCGCGGTGATGGTCGAGAAGCAAAAGGACTATGTGCTGGCCGCGCAACTCATAGGTCGCAGCCGCAGCGCCATCCTGGGCCGCCACATCCTGCCGAATCTGCTCGCTCCCATCCTGGTGATTGCGGCAATCAGCTTTGCCCATGCCATCGTTGCCGAGTCCACGCTGTCCTATCTGGGTGTGGGCCTGCCGCCGACCCAGCCTTCGCTGGGCACGCTGATACGCATAGGTCAAAGCTTTCTGTTCTCGGGCGAGTGGTGGATCCTGCTGTTTCCCTCCCTGGTGCTGCTGGCCCTGGCACTGTCCGTCAATCTGGTCGGCGACTGGCTGCGCGACGCCCTGAACCCCAAGCTGCAATGAGCCCATCCGACACCCAACCTCCCCCGGTGCTGCGCGTGCGCGATCTGGGCGTGACCTTCGACACCTACCGCGGCCCGGTACAGGTGCTCAGCGACGTGAGCTTCGAGATTGCCGCGGGCGAGATCCTGGGCGTGGTCGGCGAATCGGGCGCGGGCAAGTCCATGACCGGCGCGGCCGTGATCGGGCTGATCGATCCGCCGGGCCGCATCTCCAGCGGCACGGTCGAACTCAACGGCAAACGCATAGACGGCCTGCGCGGCGAAGCCATGCGGCGTATCCGCGGGCGGCGCATAGGCTCGATCTTCCAGGACCCGCTGACCAGCCTCAACCCGGTCTATACCGTGGGCCGGCATCTGGTCGAGACCATTCGCACCCACCTGCCGCTGAACGAGGCCCAGGCCAGGGCGCGCGCGCTTGAATTGCTCGAGGAGGTGGAAATTCCCGAGGCCCGGGTGCGCCTGGGGCAATACCCGCACCAGTTCTCCGGCGGCATGCGCCAGCGCGTGGCGATTGCGCTGGCGCTGTGCGCCGAGCCGCAGCTGATCATTGCCGATGAACCCACGACGGCGCTTGATGTCTCGGTGCAGGCGCAGATCATTGCGCTGCTGCGCCGTGTATGCCGCGAGCGCAAGGCCGCGGCCATGCTGATCACCCACGACATGGGTGTGATTGCCGAGACCGCCGACCGGGTCATGGTCATGTACCAGGGCCGGGTGCTGGAGACCGGCCCGGTGCGCGAAGTGCTGGACCGGCCGGCCGAACCGTATACGCGCGTGCTGATGGCGGCAATTCCTTCGGTGCATCAGCGCCTCGCGCGCCTGCCGGTTCCCGAGATCGGTGCCCCGGCAACGGCAACGGCAACGGCAACGGCAACGGCAACGGCGGCGCCGGTCAGGGCCGAGCCTGTGCCCCACGCCGCCGCCGCAGAAGGCAAGACTCTGCTTGAAGTTCGCGACCTGGGCAAGGAGTTCGATCTGTCGCTGGGCTGGCTCGAGCGCCTGGTGTCGCACCAGCCGCGGCGCACGCTGCAGGCGGTCGACGGTGTGAGTTTCAAGATCCGCCAGGGCAGCACGTTTGGCCTGGTGGGCGAATCGGGTTCGGGCAAGTCCACGGTGGCGCGCATGGTCGCGGGCCTCACGTTGCCCACGCGCGGCCAGGTGCTGTTTGATGGCCTGGACCGCTTCCAGACGCAGACCGACCTGCGCCGGCGCATCCAGATGATTTTCCAGGACCCGTATGCCAGCCTGAATCCGCGCTGGACCGTGGCCAGCCTGATTGCCGAGCCGCTGGAAGTGCTGGGATTGAGCCGCGATCCGAACGAGACCGCCGAGCGCGTGGCCCAGGCGCTGCGCCGCGTGCGCATGACGCCCGACGATGCGCGCAAGTACCCGCACCAGTTCTCGGGTGGCCAGCGCCAGCGCATAGCGATTGCGCGGGCTTTGGCCAGCCAGCCCGAATTCATCATCTGCGACGAACCCACGTCGGCGCTTGATGTCTCCGTGCAGGCCCAGGTGCTGAACCTGATGCGCGACCTGCAGGACGAGTTCGGCCTGACCTATCTGCTGATCAGCCACAACCTGGCGGTGATCCGCCACATGTGCGACGACATTGGCGTGATGCAGCGCGGCCGGCTGGTGGAGGCGGGCGACGCCCAGGAAGTGCTGGACGCGCCGCAGCATGCGTATACGCGCGCGCTGATGGCCGCCGTGCCCGATATCCGCCATGTGCATTAGGCAAGTCACCAGGCGCTGCTCAGTTCTCGTCCATGGAATATTCGACTTTCACAATGGCCGGGCTGTCGCTGTCGTAGTTCAGCAGATGAAGAGCTTTCGTGTCCATGGCTTTGAGCGCATAGGTGCTGCCGTTCATATCCGTGAAACGGTAGTGACTAGGCCATCGCGTAATCAGTTCGATGGTGTAGGTGGGTGACGGGATATTATCAGTCATGTGACTGGGTAACCGCTGGTTATGAATGGGCGGGTAGACGGGTGTCAATCTATTACTATTATATTTGAGGCAGAATTGGGTTGTGCCTGCAAATATCAAGTGGTGCATGTCAAGGTCCTGCACACCGTTGTTCATCGCCGACAAGGAGATGTATTTGCAGCTGGAGATGGGAAGTATTCCTCCATCGATCAGGGTGCCGCCGATGATTTGTTGGTTTGTATCGGATTGAGCGGGAATCCACAGAAACTTTTTGCGCATATCTCCCGCGTATGCGGATGGGATGATGCTCAGTATTGTATTTGCTATCGTATTTTTTATCGTGCTCCAGGCGGCTTCGTACATTATCGGGGAATATTTCGGTTTCTTTTCAATCCAGTAGAATTGCAGGGCATCTTCGGCTACCGGGCTTGGGCCCCCAGTGGCGTTGCGCAGGTTGCGATCCTCCGCTCCTATCCTCATATTCAGATGCATCGCACCATTTGGTTTTTCAATATCTAGACTTTCTTCGTATTTTTCGTTGAATGAGTCAAGAAGCGCGGGTTTTGATGACATCTTTTCCACATCAAGCCCTGGAGTATTGGCGGGTATCAGCAATACATCGAAATCAAACTCCATTCCATCTTTTCCAAGCTGTGTCTCGAAGTTCCCGTTTTCATCTGTTGTCACCATGATAGGGTCTGGCACCTGCGCTATTCCCACTTCAGCTGTGGAACGTGCGATGGATGGCAAGATAAGAAGCTTTCTTCCTGCCAGAATTTGGTTGGAGGTATCTGTCACCGTTCCCGTAAATAATGTATTCGAATGCTTTTCCGCGGAGTGAAGTTGGATGCTCTCGTCCTGATCGGTTCTTAAATTGATTGCTGTTTTTTGCAGCGTGGTGTACTTTGTGGACTTCTCGTCGTCGAACAGGATGTCGTAAGTGCCTTGATTGACGAGAATGCTGAAACTGCCGTTTCCATCGGTGGTTGTAGTGAATTTTTCATCGGTGATCCGATTTTCCAGTGCAACCGAAAGTCCGGCGATGGGTGCGCCGTTGCTGTCGCGCACCGTACCCGAGTAGGTGCTCTGTTGATTTTGTACTGCAGTGCTTTCTTCCCCATTGCCGCCGCCGCAGGCACTGAGAAATCCTGCCAATAGCAAAGAGCATGCGAGTCTGCTGTGTTTGAAGTTCATCTGTCACCTCTCATGGGAAAAGAAAAATGTGTGCAGATGAATCCTGAAGTGGGTCGACCTCGCGCCTGGGCAGAGAGCATCCACTGATTAAATATTCCTGCAGGTGAAAACCAAAATGTCGGTATAGCAAATGAATGGAGTTTTTCGCTGAAATACGAAAGCTTGGTAACGCCGGCGAATACCCGAGTTCCCTTGCACTAGGGTCTGCCGGACTGCAGCATGCAGTCCGCACTGCGCGGCGGGGGCGGCCGCGCTCAAGCCTGCATGGCGCAGGGCAGTCGGCTGCGTGGCCCAGGCAGCCGGAATTCATCCTCTGCGACAAACCCACGTCGGCGCTTGTCCGTGCAGGCCCAGGTGCTGAACCTGATGCGCGACCTGCAGGACGAGTTCGGCCTGAGCTATCTGCTGATCAGCCACAGCTTGGCGGTGATACGCCACATGTGCGACGACATCGGCGTGATGCAGCGCGGCCGGCTGGTGGAGGCCGGCGACGCCCAGGAGGTGCTGGACGCGCCGCAGCCTGCGCATACGCGCGCGCTGGTGGCGGCCGTGCCCGATATCCGCCATGTGCATTAGGCAAGTCACCAGGCGCTGCTCAGTTCTCGGCCATGGAGTATTCGACTTCGACTTTCACAATGGCCGGCTTGGCGCTGATGTAGCGCAGGTATTGATATCCCGCGTGCATGGCTCTCAGCGCATAGGTGCTGCCGTTCGCATCCGTGAAACGGTAGTGGCCACCCTGTGACGGATGCAGATTGATCTTGTAGTCGGGTGGCATCGAGAAATTTTCGGTAATGCAGAAGTTGGTACCAAGTGCAGATATAAAGTTTTCTTTGTCAAAAGCCTGCACACCGTTGTTCATCTCCGTCAAGGAGATGAATTTGCAGCGGCCGTATAGTCCGTTTACTCTGTCGTATGCTGGTCCGATTTCTCCATCGACCAGCATGCCGCCGTTGATTTTTCCGTTTGCATCGGCTTGAGCGGGCACCCACAGGAACTTGCGCCTCATCTCTCCCGCGTATGCGGATGGGATGACGCTCAGCAAGGCGTTGGCGACATTGGCTTTCATCCGGGCCCAGACCCCTGTCATGGTGGTGGGGGTAGCACCATCGTCTCTAGCGCAAAGGGCGGACGACCGTTTTTGCCTTCAGGGTAATACGGCGAGATAAGTTCGACCCAGGCCGCCCATGGAACTACGCGTTCCATTGGGGCTAGAAACTCCTGCTTGCGGATTTTTTTGACGCGCAGGTTCAGGTCAAGGCTAGTTTGCTTCATGGTTTAAAAGCATGCCATGGCAGCCTAACGCCTCCAGCCATGTACGAGGAAAGTTTTTGTAGAGTTCCCTTTGCAGAGTTTCCTTCTCGGCCAAGCAAAATTCGACTTTCACAATAGTCCGGGCGTCGTTGGCGTAGCGCAGGTAGTTTGTAGATATCGTGTCTATGGTTCTCAGCGCGGTGGTTCCTCGCTCGTCTGAGAAATTGTACTGCCCACGCCATGGCGTACGCAGTTCGATGGTGAAGGTGGGTAACCACCGGTTATTATATTTCGTGGGTGACTTCCGGTAATTGAGGTCATACAAAATCCTGTTTGTGCGTGACACCAGGTCAACATTATCAGATGTGATGCAGAATTTTGTATCAAGTGCAGATATAGAGTTGTCGCTGTCAAAAGCCTGTACGCCGTTGTTCATCTCCGCCAAGGAGATGTATTTGCAGCTGCCGTAGATGGGCCTGATTATCCCATCGACCAGCATGCCGCCATTGATTTTTCCGTTTGCATCGGCTTGAGCGGGCACCCACAGGAACTTGGTAAACATCTCTCCCGCGTATGCGGATGGGATGACGCTCAGCAAGGCGTTGGCGGCATTGGTTTTCATCCGTGCCCAGACCGTTGTCATGGTGGTGGGGGGCGCATTGTCTTCATAGACCTTAAGATTTTGCGCGTCTACGAGCACCACGCTGGGTGCTCCGGTGGCACCACGCAGGTTGCGGTTTTCAGAGCCGATGACGATGTTTGCGTGCATCGCGCCATTTGGTTTTTCAATATCTAGACTTTCTTCGAAGTTTTCTTTAATTAATTGAAGAAATGGGAAATTTGCTGACATTTTCTCCACATCAATATCAGGAGCATTGGTGGAGATTAGCAATACATCGAAATCAAAGTCCATGCCATCTTTGCCAAGGTATGTCTCAAAACTCCCGTTTTCATCTGTCGTCACCATGATAGGTTCTGGAACCTGCGCTATTCCCACTGCAGCTGTGGATCGTGCGATGGATGGCAAGATAAGGAGTTTTCTTCCTGCCAAAATTTGGTTGGAGGTATCTGTCACCGTTCCAGTAAATAATGTATTCGAATGGTTTCCCGCGGAGTGAAGTTGGATGCTGTCGTCTTGGTCTGTTTTTAAATTGATTGCTGTTTTTTGCAGCGTGGTGTACTTTGTGGACTTCTCGTCGTCGAACAGGATGTCGTAAGTGCCTTGATTGACGAGAATGCTGAAACTGCCGTTTTCGTCGGTGGCTGTAGTGAATTTTTCATCGGTGATCCGATTTTCCAGTGCTACAGAAAGCCCGGCGATGGGTGCGCCCTTGCTGTCGCGCACCGTACCCGAGTAGGTGCTTTGTACTGCAGTGCTTTCTTCCCCATTGCCGCCGCCGCAGGCGCTGAGAAATCCTGCTAATAGCAAAGAGCATGCGAGTCTGCCGTGTTTGAAGTTCATCTGTCACCTCTCATGGGAAAATAAAAATGTGTGCAGATGAATACTGAGATGGTTTGACCTCGCGCCTGTGCAGAGAGCATCTACTGGTTCCATATTCCTGCAGGTGAAAACCAAATGTCGGTATAGCAAATGAATGGAGTTTTTCGCTGGAATACGGAAGGTTGGTAACGCCGGCGACTACCCGAGTTCCCTTGCAATATGGTCTTTGATGCTGGACTGCAGCGCGCAGTCCGCACTGCACTCGGCGGCGGGCGAAGCAGCGCTCAAGCCTGCGTGGCGCAGGCAGCCGATACGAGGGGCAGTGCAGACGAGTTCTCGGGCGGCCAGCGCCAGCGCATTGCGCGCTGGCGAGCCAGCCCGAATTCTTATCTGCGACGAGCCCACTTCCGCGCTTGTCGGTGCAGGCCCAGGTGCTGAACCTGATGCGCGACTTGGAGGACGAGTTCGGCCTGAGCTATCTGCTGATCAGCCACAACCTGGCGGTGATACGCCACATGTGCGACGACATCGGCGTTATGCAGCGCGGCCGGCTGGTGGAGGCGGACGACGCCCATGCGTGCTGGATGCGCCGCAACATAAGTACACCCGGGCGCTGATGGCGGCCGTGCCCGATATTCTCCAAGAGCATTAGGCAACCTCAAGGCGCTGCTCAGTTCTCGTCCATGGAGTATTCGACTTCGACTTTCACAATGGCCGGCCTGTCGCTGCTGTAGCGCAGGTATTGTAAAAGTCTCGTGTCTATGACTCTCAGCGCATAGGTGTCGCCGTTCACATCCGTGAAACGGTAGTGGCCAAATTGTGACGACGGATGCAGATTGATCGTGTAGCTGGGTAGCCCCGAGAAATTTTCAATGGTAATGCAAAATTTGGTATTATATGCGGATATAAAGTTGTCTCTAACAAAAGCCTGCACACCGTTGTTCATGTCCGCTAAGGAGATGAATTTGCATCCGTCGTATTCGTATGATATGTTTGCTTTGTTGTATTTGACGTATGCTGGTCTGATTACTCCATCGACTAGCATGCCGCCATTGATTTTTCCGTTTGCATCGGCTTGAGCGGGCACCCACAGGAACTTGGTAAACATCTCTCCTGCGTATGCGGATGGGATGACGCTCAGCAAGGCGTTGGCGGCATTGGTTTTCATCCGGGCCCAGACCGTTGTTATGGTGGTGGGGGGCGCATTGTCTTCATAGACCTTAAGATTTTGCGCGTCTACGAGCACCACGCTGGGTGCTCCAGTGGCACCACGCAGGTTGCGGTTTTCAGAGCCGATGACGATGTTTGCGTGCATCGCGCCATTTGGTTTTTCAATATCTAGACTTTCTTCGAAGTTTTCTTTAATTAATTCAAGAAATGGGAAATTTGATGACATTTTCTCCACATCAAGCCCTGGAGTATTGGCGGGTATCAGCAATACATCGAAATCAAACTCCATGCCATCTTTGCCAAGGTATGTCTCAAAGCTCCCGTTTTCATCTGTTGTCACCATGATAGGGTCTGGCACCTGCGCTATTCCCACTGCAGCTGTGGAACGTGCGATGGATGGCAAGATAAGAAGCTTTCTTCCTGCCAGAATTTGGTTGGAGGTATCTGTCACCGTTCCCGTAAATAATGTATTCGAATGCTTTTCCGCGGAGTGAAGTTGGATGCTCTCGTCCTGATCGGTTCTTAAATTGATTGCTGTTTTTTGCAGCGTGGTGTACTTTGTGGACTTCTCGTCGTCGAACAGGATGTCGTAAGTGCCTTGATTGACGAGAATGCTGAAACTGCCGTTTCCATCGGTGGTTGTAGTGAATTTTTCATCGGTGATCCGATTTTCCAGTGCAACCGAAAGTCCGGCGATGGGTGCGCCGTTGCTGTCGCGCACCGTACCCGAGTAGGTGCTCTGTTGATTTTGTACTGCAGTGCTTTCTTCCCCATTGCCGCCGCCGCAGGCACTGAGAAATCCTGCCAATAGCAAAGAGCATGCGAGTCTGCTGTGTTTGAAGTTCATCTGTCACCTCTCATGGGAAAAGAAAAATGTGTGCAGATGAATCCTGAAGTGGGTCGACCTCGCGCCTGGGCAGAGAGCATCCACTGATTAAATATTCCTGCAGGTGAAAACCAAAATGTCGGTATAGCAAATGAATGGAGTTTTTCGCTGAAATACGAAAGCTTGGTAACGCCGGCGAATACCCGAGTTCCCTTGCACTAGGGTCTGCCGGACTGCAGCATGCAGTCCGCACTGCGCGGCGGGGGCGGCCGCGCTCAAGCCTGCATGGGGCAGGGCAGTCGGCTGCGTGGCCCAAGCAGCCGGAATTCATCTTCTGCGACAAACCCACGTCGGCGCTTGTGCAGGCCCAGGTGCTGAACCTGATGCGCGACCTGCAGGACGAGTTCGGCCTGAGCTATCTGCTGATCAGCCACAGCCTGGCGGTGATACGCCACATGTGCGACGACATCGGCGTGATGCAGCGCGGCCGGCTGGTGGAGGCCGGCGACGCCCAGGAGGTGCTGGACGCGCCGCAGCCTGCGCATACGCGCGCGCTGATGGCGGCCGTGCCCGATATTCAGCACGCGCATTGAGCTGCGCCGCTTGCCGGGCGCAGGGGTGCAGTAGCTTCAGCCGATCACCGTCCCGCTGACCTCGCCCAGGCCTATGCGCACCGCGCCCGCGCGCTCGCACCAGCCGCGCAGCGTGAGCGTGTCGCCGTCCTCGAGAAAGCTGCGCTGCTCGCCGTTGGGCAGGATGACGGGGTGCTTGCCGCTGCCGGCAAGCTCCAGCAGCGAACCGGCCTCGTGCGGCTCGGGGCCCGACAGCGTGCCCGAGCCCAGCAGGTCACCGGGCTGCAGGTTGCAGCCGTTCACGGTGTGGTGGGCGACCAGCTGTGCCGGTGTCCAGTAGGCGGCGCGCGTGGTATCGGTGCAGGACAGCCGCACGGCGGGCTCGGCGGCGGCGCGCATGCGGCTTGTCTGCAGCAGCGCTTCCAGCGTGATCGTGAAAGCCCCGTGGGCGCGGTTTTCCGGCCCGTCCAGATAGGGCAGCGGCTGCGGCTCGCCTTCGGCGCGCACAAAGGGCGCGCGAAACGGCGCCAGCGCCTCCATGGTGACGACCCACGGCGCCAGCGTGCTGGCGAAGTTCTTTGACAGGAACGGTCCCAGCGGCTGGTATTCCCAGCCCTGGATGTCGCGCGCGCTCCAGTCGTTGAACAGCGCCACGCCAAACAGATGCTGCTCCGCCGCGTCCATGGCGACGGGCTCGCCCAGTGCATTGCCCTGGCCGATGAACCAGCCCAGCTCCAGTTCATAGTCCAGGCGCTTGCAGGGCCCGAGCTCCGGGGCCGGGGCGGCGGCGGCCATGGTCTGGCCTTGCGGGCGCCTGACGCGCTGGCCGCTGACGCCTATCGACGAGGCCCGGCCGTGGTAACCGATAGGCACCCATTTGTAGTTGGGCAGCAGCGGGTTATCGGGGCGGAACTGCCGGCCCACGTTGGTGGCGTGGTGCACGCTGGTGTAGAAATCGGTGTAGTCGCCGATGCGGCACGGCAGGGCCATTTCGGCCTGTGCCTGGGCCACCAGCGCCTTAGACCATAGGGCCTGCTGCGCGCTGCCTTCGCGCAGCCCCTGTGACAGGGTCAGGCGCAGCGCCTGGCGTTCGGCCGCCGGGGCGGCCATCAGCGCGTTCATGTCGCTGCCGCTGACCAGGCCCGCGGCCTGCAGGTCGAGGATCTGGTCGCCGATGGCGACGCCGATGCGCAGGGCCTGGGCACTGCCCGCCACGCGAAAGCGACCAAACGGCAGGTTCTGGATGGGAAAGTCGCAGCCGGGCCGGTTGGCGCTGGCAACCCAGCTGCGCAGCTGTATGTCGTGGGTGGTATCGGGCGCGAGGTGCATGGTGGCAGCTTCCTGGCTCAATCGTTGCTCATGCTCGCGCTGCGGGCAACCTTGCCCAGGCGCTCGTATTCACGTTTGCTCAGGGCGTCGAATTCGGCGGCAGTCGAGCTGCGCGGCGTGAAGCCCGCGGCCAGCAGCTTGTCTTTGACGGCGGGCTCGGCCAGCGCGTCTTCCAGCGCCTTGCTCAGGCGCTGGGCCACGGCGGCGGGCAGGCCGGCGGGCCCGTAGACGCCAAACCAGGGCTCGACCGCATAGTCCTTCAGGCCGGCCTCGGCCAGCGTGGGCACATCGGGCAGCGCGGGCGAGCGCTGGGCGCCGGCCACGGCCAGGGCGCGCAGCTTGCCCGACTGGATGTGGGGCAGCGAGGCGGGCAGGTTGTCGAACGCCACCGGCACCTGGCCGCCGATCAGATCGGTGATCAGCGGTGCGCTGCCCTTGTACGGCACATGCACCCAGTCGGTCTTGCTGATCTGGGCAAACAGCACGCCGGCAAGGTGCATCGAGGTGCCGGCGCCGGCCGTGGCGTAGGGCAGGCCTGGATTCTTGCGCACATGGGCCAGCAGTTCGTCCACGTTCTTCACGGGAAGGGCGGCGCCGACTTCGAGCACGATGGTCGAGTTCCCCAGCTGGCCGATCGCGGTGAAATCCTTGCGCGGATCGAAGGGCATCTTCTTGTAGATGTGCGGATTGAGCGCGTTGGTCGAGATCGCGCCCATGCCCACGGTGTAGCCGTCCGGCGCCGACTTGGCGACCGCGTCCATGCCGATGTTGCCGCCCGCGCCCGCGCGGTTTTCAATGATCACCGGCTGGCCCAGCGTCTGGGCCATGCGGGCACCCACGGTGCGCGCCACGAGGTCGGTGGTTCCGCCCGCCGCATAGGGCACGATGAAGCGGATGGGCTTGGACGGAAAAGCCTCCTGCGCGGCCAGCGGGCCGGCGGCCAGGCACAGCAGCGCGGCAGCGGCGCACAGCAGGCTGCGGCGCGGCGGCTGGGAAAAATGGGCGGTGGTTGAACGGGGCATGTTGTCTCCTGCGGATGTATTTGGGCGTGCGGCCACGCGATGGCGTGGTTCCATGGGCATTCTTGCCATCCACCGCAGTCCTACAATCGGTTTTTCCATTGGGTGGACAACCATGGCGACTTTGGTGCTTGACCGCGCGCTGCGCATCCTCGACCAGCTCTCCCGTTACGATACGCGCGGCTTGACGCTGTCGGACATTGCGCGCCAATCGGGCATTCCGCATCCCACGGTGCACCGGCTGCTGCGCGATATGGTGGCCGCGCGCCTGGTTGCTCCCTTGCCCGGGGGCCGCAGCTACGTGCTGGGACGGCGGCCGTTTGAACATGGTCTGGCCGCGCGTGGCCGCCATGACGTGGCGCCGCTTTTCACGGCCCACCTGCAGCGCCTGGCCGATGCCACCGGCTATGCCGCCTACCTGTTCGTGCTCAGCGGTCACGAGGCCGTCTGCTATGCCCATACCAACATGCAAAAGCTCGATCCGCCGCTGAGCGTGACCGTGGGGGGGCGCCGCCCGCTGGGCGTGGGGGCCGCCGGCCTGGCTCTGATGGCGGCCCAGGACGATGCGCTGGTCGAGGCCGCGCTGCAGGCAAATGCCGAATCACTGGGCCGTTATGGCGGTTTGGACGTGGCTGCGCTGCGCGACCTGCTAGCGCAGACCCGGGTGCTGGGCTATGCGCGCAGCGGCGGCTGCCTCAATACCAATACCGCCGCGGTCGGCCACGCGGTGGTCGATGCCGGCGGGCGCGCGTTTGCGGCCATCAGCTTGTCGACCACGGTGGCGCGACTCACGCAGCGCGAGGCTTCGCGCCTGGCGGCCCTGCTGCGCGCGCAGATCGCCGAAATCCAGCCGCGCGTGCATTTCCATTGGAGCGACGAGGCACCGCTGCGCTGACGTGGCTTTGTTCATTGATGCCGCAGCCGCAGCTGGCGTTCACTGGGGCAGGATGAATTGAATGCTTGTAATGGCTGGCTTCTCGCTGTTGTATCTGACGACATGGGGCTGGTTCAGCCTCCACCCGGTGATTGCCAGCGTATGCTGGGGGCCGGCTTCCTCGCTGAACCGGTAGTTGCCCGGTCTGTCGGTCTTGACGAGCACCTTGTGCGAGGCAAGCAGCCTGCTGCTCGTTGTATGGGTGACGCAGATGGATGTGTTTCTGCTGTATTCGGTGTCGAAAGCGCCGGAAGCCGCAGAGGTGAGTTCCTTGAAGCTGCGGTAGCCGCATGTTTCGGAAACATCCAGCTTCCCCTCGAAAAACATGCCGGTGCGAGGGGTTCCATCCACCAGTTCCGGTCCCCGCGACAGTTTGAATTGACTGCTGTCAGCGGCGGTGGCGGGCGGTGTCGCCACAGGGCTGTTCTCGCTGCCATGCTTGCCGGTATACACGACCAGTCTTCTTTCGTCCTCTGGAATTCCATTGGGCGTACCGGTGGCGCTGCGCAGATTGTGCACAGGCGAGTCCAGCTTCAATTCCAGTTGCATGGCACCGTCGGGCTTCTTGAAGTTGATGCTTTCTTGCGCGTATCGGGCGATGTAGTTTCTCACCGCCTCAAAAAAGGAAGCCTGCGCTGCTTTCGAGACAAACTGATAGTTGCGGGCCAATTTCTCCATATCCAGCTTGGGCGCATGGATGGCGATGATCTTGACATCGAAGTCGAGATCCATTCGCGATGTTCCCAGCAGAAGGGAGAACCTGCCCAGCGCATCGGTTTGCAGCATCACGGGCTCCGGTACCTCCGCAGGGGGCTGCGTGGGGCCGGTGCGCGCGATTGCGGGCTCGATCAGCAGCATGCGGTGCGCTGCGGGCTTTGCGTCCGGGTAGCTGGCCGTGCCCTGCAGCAGATTGCTGGCCAGGGGCCCGGCCGCAGGCAGCCGCACCTGCACGGGTGCAGGTGCAGGTGCAGGTGCAGGGGCAGGTGCAGGGGCAGGGGCAGGGGCAGGGGCAGGGGCAGGGGCAGGGGCAGGTTCGGGTACCGGCGCAGGCGCGGCTTCTGGTGCACGCAAGTCGACCGCTGTCTTCTGCACCGAGACATATTCCTGGGCGTCGGGATCATCAAAGATGACGTCGTAGACCCCGGGCTCGACGGCGGCGCTGAAGCTGCCATCCGCGGCCGTGACCACCTCCGTGACTTCATCGGTGGTGCGGTCTTCCAGCCGTACGGAAATGCCCGCCACCGGCAGGCCGTTTTCATCCGCGACCTGGCCCGCGTATTCGCTCGAGCGCACGGCTTGCGGGGTCTCGTCCTTGCCGCTGCCGGCCTCTTGGGTGCTGCCGCCGCCTGCGCCACCACAGGCGCCGACAAGGCCTGCCAGCGCGAGAACTGCGATACGGTGTCCTTTATGCTTCTTCATTGCAACTCCGGGTGAATCAGAGGAAGCGGCAGACAGCTATGGCCTTGTCAGGGTCGCTGTCGGCGCCATGTCGTCCGCATGTGCCGACCTGACGCGTGAATGGAAAATGGGCGGTTCGGTGGTGAGCACCATGGGCAGTGCATTGGTAACCCGCAGAGGACGCGGGTTCCTTGCATGAAGACGCGCAGGGCCAGGCCCTGACCCGGGGCGCGTCAGCGCCTCGGCCTGGCCGACTCAAGGCGGCACGCAAAAGGCCTGGGACGGTTCAGGGCCTGGCCGGGGCGGTCGACTGCGCGGGCCCCGACACCGCCAGCGGCGTGCGCACCTGGCGCGTTCCCTGGGGCGGGTTGGGGAAGCCGCTGAGCGCGGCGTCGAACAGCACGCCAAAGATCGCGGGATCGTTGGTCCAGACATCCTCATGCACGGCCGAGGTCTCGTAGACGATGCGTTGCGTGCGCTGTTCGCGCATCACCACGCTCACCGCGCGGTAATGCAGCAGCGGCGGCGTGTCGAACATGAAACCGCCAAAGCCCATGCCCCAGCCCATGCCGCGGCCAAAGCCCAGGCCCCAGTTCCAGCGCGGGCCGTAGGGCGCGTAAGGGCCGTAGTACGAGGCCATGTCGCGTGTGTAGCGCGCCTGCGCTCCGATCTGCACCACCAGACTGGCCTGGCTGTCGTCACGCTGCAGGCCGACCTTTGCCAGCGACTGCTGGGCCAGGGCTTCGATGCTCGCGAACTGCGGCGCGTTGGCTTGTTGCGATGGCAGCAACTCGAGCCGGTAGGTCGGTGGCGCGGGCATGGCCGAAAGCGTGGAGAAGCTTTGCACATCGCTTTGCACTTCGCGCACGCTGGCGCAGCCCGCGAGCAGCGCGGCGCAACCGAGCACAGTCAGGGAGAGTTTCCAGCGGATGGAGGCCATGGTGAATTCCTTCGCGCTCGCAATGCAAAACCAAGGGCGGGGGGGCGGCGAGCCCTTCATCCCCTGCCACCCGGACGCAGCCCTGTCAGGACAGCTGGACTACCTGGACTCCGGGCAGCGTCGCCGCGGCCGGGAATTCCTCGTGGTCGAACGCCATGTCGCCATCGGGATTGGCAATGCCCGTGGCCTTGGCGTTCTTGAAGTCGTGCAGCTTCGGATCCAGCATATGCGTTGTGACCACATTCTGCATCGCGCGGAACATGTTCTCGATACGGCCCGGGTGCTTTTTCTCCCACTCGCGCAGCATCTCGCCCACTGCCACGCGCTGCAGGCCATCCTGGCTGCCGCACAGGTTGCAGGGAATGATGGGGAAGTTCTGCGCCTTGGCCCAGCGTTCGGTGTCCTTTTCGGGCACATAGGCCAGGGGGCGAATCACCACATGCTTGCCGTCGTCGCTCACCAGCTTGGGCGGCATGCCCTTGATGCGGCCGCCGTAGAACATGTTGAGCAGCAGTGTCTGCAGGATGTCGTCGCGGTGGTGGCCCAGCGCGATCTTTGTGCAGCCCAGCTGGTCGGCCACCTTGTACAGGATGGCGCGGCGCAGGCGGCTGCACAGGCCGCAGGTGGTCTTGCCTTCGGGGATCACCCGCTTGACGACGCTGTAGGTGTCCTGCGTCTCGATGTGGAAGGGCACGCCCAGGCCCTTGAGGTACTCGGGCAGGATATGTTCGGGAAAGCCGGGCTGCTTCTGGTCGAGGTTCACGGCCACCAGCTCGAACTTCACGGGTGCGCGCCGCTGCATCTTCAGCAGGATGTCAAGCATGGTGTAGCTGTCCTTGCCGCCGGACATGCAGACCATGATCTTGTCGCCGTCTTCGATCATGTTGAAGTCGACGATGGCGCGGCCGACCTCGCGGCACAGGCGTTTTTCAAGCTTGTGCTGTTCGCGCTCGATCTTGATGCCCGCGGCCTTGGTGGCGGCGGCATCTTCTGCGGCGGGGGCTTCGTCCAGCCAGGGGTTGTGTTCTGTCGTGGCGTTCATCGGGGGCTCACCATTGTCCGGTTTCAATGCGGATGGCGACTTCGCAGTCGTCAAAGATTTCAAGTTTTGCAATTTTCACGCGTACGCCGCGCACGCCGGGTAACAGCATCAGACGCTGGGCAAGTTTGCCTATCAGGCTCTCGAGCAGGTTCACATGTTCGGCGGTGCATTCGTCGATGATGATCTGGCGCACCTTGCGGTAGTCCAGCACATGGCCGATATCGTCGTCCTTGGGACGCAGCGCCTGCGGTCCGAGGTTCAGTTCGGCATCAACCTGTATCGGTTGGGGCGCGGTCTTCTCATGGGCAAGAATGCCCAGGTTGGCGTCAAATCGCAAACCGGTCAGGTTCAGGGTTTGGCTGCCCACAGCAGCTGAGTTCATGATGGAAAGGAAAGAAGTTCGGCCGCGTTCGGCTTGATGGTGAAGACTTCGACGCCGACGGCGGCGCAGTCGGGGTAGACATCGGGCTTGCTGGTCGCCACGCGTGCGGCCACCACCTGCGGGTGGGCCAGCAGCGTCTGCAGCAGGGCGTCGCACAGCGTTTCCTGCAGCGCGATATGGCCGCGTGTGATTTCGCGCTGCACGGCTTCGCGCACGAAGTCGTAGTCGACGACTTCATGCAGTGCGTCGGCGCTGGGCGTGCTCGCGTGCAGCGGCACATACAGGTCGATGTCGAAGCGCATGCGCTGCGGCGCAGCGCGCTCGAAGTCATGTATGCCTATCGAGACCTGCTTTTCCAGGCCCTGCAGGAACAATCGCCGGCATTGCAGCAGAAGAGCATGCGCGGCAATGCGCGACGGGGTTTCGGTCATGGTGAAGTTCGAAGGCATGGGTGGACGGGATCGGTGCGACTCACTCGATCATGAACATGACATCACGTTCCAACGGCACCAGATGCTGTCCATTGTCCACGCATAGCGTTATTCCTGTAATTGCCGGGTTTTCCGCGAAGAAGACGCCGGTCTGCGCCACATGCTGCGCCGCCAGCGGCGCGCGCAGCAGATTCACGCGCGCCGCGCGGTCATAGTTGGCCTGGCTTTGCGGCCCGCTCGGGTACATCAGACCGGGCGCCAGGCCCACCACGCGCACGTGGGGCGCGAGCGCCTGGGCCTGCAGCGCGACCGCGCGCTCGAGCGCGAGCTTGGACAAGGTGTAGGAAAAATAATCGGGATTGAGGTTCAAGACCTTCTGGTCCAGCACATGGATGGCGACCGGCCGCACGCTGCCGGGCGCGGCCGGCTGGGCGCGGTCGTGCGCCTGCCAGCGCTGCGCCCAGTCGCTGGCCAGCAGCAGCGGCGACAGCGTGTTGGTGTGCAACTGGCGGTCGACGCGCGCCAGGTCGCTGCCGAAGTCGACCGCGCTGTCGGGCTCGAACAGCGAGGCGTTGTTGACCAGTGCCTGGGGCAGGGCGCCGCAGGCCGCATGGACCCGGGCCATCAGCGGCGAGACCGCGCCGCGGTCGCTCAGGTCGGCCTGGAAGGCCAGCGCCTGCACGCCCAGCGCGCGCACTTCGGCGCAGGTGGCTTCGGCGGCGTCGCGGCTGCGCAGATAGTGGCAGGCAACGCTCCAGCCGGCGCGCGCGAACGCCAGACAGAACTCGCGGCCCAGGCGCAGGCCGCCGCCCGTGATCAATACCCAGCGCTGATGCATGCAAGTTCCTCGATATGTTGCGGGTCGGCGCACGGAGATTTCCGTGCGGAAAATGGGCAATCGGCAATTACAGCCGAAAATGGCGGCTTGTTGCCGGAAAGAAGACCAATGACGGACAGTAGCGAACGCAGTAGTGAAAGCAGTAGTGCAAGTTTATCGGGCGCACTGACCCGGCAGATCCGCCGCCGTGTCGAAGACGCCGGCGGCTGGCTGGGCTTCGACGCGTTCATGGCCCTGGCGCTCTACAGCCCGGGCCTGGGCTACTACGCCAATGAACGCCCCAAGTTCGGCAGCATGCCGGACTCGGGCAGCGACTTCGTGACCGCGCCCGAGATTTCACCGGCGTTTGGCCGGCTGCTGGCGGCGCAGGTGGCCCAGGCGCTGGAGCGCACGGACACGCGCGAAGTCTGGGAGTTCGGCGCGGGCACGGGCGCGCTGGCCGAGCAGCTGCTGGGCACGCTGGGCGACAAGGTGCAGCGTTACACCATTGTCGACCTGTCGGGCAGCCTGCGCGCGCGCCAGCGCGAGCGCCTGGCGCCGTTTGCCGCCAAGCTGCACTGGGCCGACGCGCTGCCCGACACCATGCTGGGCGTGGTGGTCGGCAACGAGGTGCTGGACGCAATGCCGGTGCAGCTCTTGAACCGCAAGAAGGGCCAGTGGTTCGAGCGCGGCGTGGTCTGGGACAGCGCCGCCGAAGGCTTTGCCTGGCAGGACCGGCCCACCACGCTGTGCCCACCGCTGGAGATCGAAGGCCCGCAGGACTACCTGACGGAAATCCACGCCCAGGGCGAGGCCTTTGTGCGCACGCTGGGCGAGCGCTTGGTGCGCGGCGCGGCCTTTCTCATCGATTACGGTTTTGGCGAGGGCGAGTACTACCATCCGCAGCGCCACATGGGCACGCTGGTCTGTCACCGCGCCCATCGCATGGATGACAATCCGCTGGTCGACCTGGGCCTCAAGGACATCACCGCCCATGTCAACTTCACCGGCATTGCCGTGGCTGCACAGGAAGCCGGCATGGACGTTCTGGGCTATACCACCCAGGCGCATTTCCTGATCAACTGCGGCCTGCTGCAGCAACTCGAACAGATGCAGCAGGGCCCGCGCGCCATGGCCGCCAAACTGATGATGGAGCATGAAATGGGTGAACTGTTCAAGGTGATGGCCTTGAGCCGCGGCGTCGAGCCCTGGCCGGCGCTGGGTTTCGTGCAGGGCGACCGCACGCACCGGCTTTGAGCAGGGCCAACGCATGATCCGCTGGCTGATCATCATCTTCCTGGCGCTGTTGCTGATCAACGGCCTGTCGAACCTGCTCGAGCGCATAGGCCTTGGCCGCCTGCCTGGCGATTTCCGCTTTCGCGTTTTCGGCCGGGAGATCTTCCTGCCGTTCGCCAGCACGGTCTTGCTCAGTGTCATTGCGGCGTTGATTGCCAAGTTTGTTTAGCGCGGCTATTTTTTAATAGTTTTTGGCTATTTACTTACTTGTATTGATAGTTATACTTTGTTTTTGCACAAAGTGTGCTGACTGTCAACTCCAAGGATGTATCGAATGCCTGATCCTGCAGATTTTTCCGCCCCCGCGTCGGCCCCCGCCTTTTCGGGGCTGGCTATCGGTATTGCCAATACCTGGGACATGCTTGACGATCTGGAGGACGATGTTGTCTGGCATGACACGTTTGACCATGCCGCCCACTGCGAGGCACTCAATCCCTTTGCCGCCCAGCCTCTGGTTTATCCAGCCGACGAAGGCGACGAGGATTTCGCCGCACCGCTCGCCTTGGTCGAAGCGGTGAATACGCTGGACATGGGATCTGCTTGAAGATCGCAGGCCTGCCCCGACATGATGGCAATGGCCCTTGCGGCCTGTCTTCCATTTCCTCCGACAAAGGCCCGCCATGTCCGACGCCCTGCATTTTGTTTGCCCCCACTGTCACACCACCAATCGCGTAGCGCGCGAGCAGCTGGGCAATGCGCCCGATTGCGGCAGCTGCCACCAGCCGCTGGTCACGGGCGAACCTGTCGCCCTCGACGCCGCGAGCTTTGCCAAGCATGTGGGACGCAGCCAGGTGCCCGTGGTGGTTGATTTCTGGGCCCCCTGGTGCGGGCCCTGCCGCAGCATGGCGCCGGCTTTTGCCCAGGCCGCCAAGGCGCTGGCGCCCGAAGTGCAGCTTGCCAAGCTCGACACCGAAGCCCATCCCCAGGCCGCGGCGCCCTACAACATCCGCAGCATTCCCACGATGGTGGTGTTTCGCGGCGGCCAGGAGCTGGGCCGGATCTCGGGCGCGATGGGCGCGGCCGATATCCAGCGCTGGGTGCAATCCGTGGTTTGAGATGCACCCCCTGAGCCGCTAACGCCCTAGGCGGGCCCCGGCTTCCCCTCTCAACCTTCGGTGGGGGGGCGCCCGGCCAGGGACGGCAGCCTCGGTGCGGGGCGGCCCTTCCTCGCTGCCCCTTGCTGGGCCGCGCCAGTTCACGGGCTGTGGATGGGGCAAGCGCTATGGATAACTGAATCAGGTCGGTGGTTTGGCTTCGCCCTGGGCTTCGAGCTGCGCGAGCTCGGTTTCGCTGAACACGCGCGAGCGCGTGTGAAAGCTCTTGCCTTCGGGGCCTTCAAGCGAGAAGGTTCCGCCGCCGTGGCCGTCGATCACGTCGATGATCAGCTGTGTATGGCGCCAGCTCGCATACTGCGAGCGGCTGATATAGAACGGGCAGCCGCCAATCTGGCCCAGATACACATCGCCCGGTCCCGTGGTCAGCTCGCCCAGCAGATAGCAGTTGGCGGCGCTGTTGTCGCAGCAGCCGCCCGACTGGTGGAACATCAACCCCGGCCCGTGCTTCTTCTTCAGCTCGGAAATCAGCGCTTCGGCAGCAGGCGTTGCAATGACGGGTTCGACCATGGCAGGTTTCCTTCGCGGGCTCAGGGGATGAATGGCCTGCCCTCGCGCCGAGGGCCTTTGCACATCGCTTAGAAGAACCCCATCTTGTTCTCGCTATAGCTCACCAGCAGGTTCTTGGTCTGCTGGTAGTGGTTGAGCATCATCTTGTGGTTTTCGCGGCCCAGGCCCGATTCCTTGTAGCCGCCGAACGCCGCGTGCGCGGGGTAGTGGTGGTAGCAGTTGGTCCATACGCGCCCGGCCTTGATGGCCCGTCCCATGCGGTAGGCCACATTGCCGTTGCGGCTCCAGACGCCTGCGCCCAGGCCGTAAAGCGTGTCGTTGGCGAGCTCCAGCGCTTCGGCTTCGTCCTTGAAGGTGGTCACGGCCAGCACCGGACCGAAGATCTCTTCCTGGAAGATGCGCATCTTGTTGTGGCCCTTGAACAGCGTGGGCTGCACGTAGTAGCCGCCAGAGAGATCGCCTTCGAGCTTGGCCACGCTGCCGCCGCACAGCACTTCGGCGCCTTCCTGCCTGCCCAGATCCAGATAGGACAGGATCTTGGTCATCTGCTCCTGGCTGGCCTGGGCGCCCATCATCGAGTCGGTGTCCAGCGGATTGCCGTGCTGGATGGCCGCGACACGGCGCAGCACCTTTTCCATGAAACGCTCGTAAATCGATTCCTGAATCAGCGCGCGCGAGGGGCAGGTGCAGACTTCGCCCTGGTTGAACGCAAACAGCACCAGGCCTTCGATGGCCTTGTCGAGAAACGCATCGTCCTTGTCCATGACGTCGGCAAAGAAGATGTTGGGCGACTTGCCGCCGAGTTCCAGCGTCGCGGGAATCAGGCTGTTGGCCGCGGCCTGGGCAATGACGCGGCCGGTGCTGGTCGAGCCCGTGAAGGCGATTTTTGCAATGCGCTTGCTCGTGGCCAGTGGCATGCCGGCCTCGCGGCCGAAGCCGTTGACGATGTTGAGCACGCCCGGCGGCAGCAGGTCGGCAATCAGGCCGGCAAGCACCAGGATGCTGATGGGCGTCGACTCGGCGGGCTTGAGCACCACGCAGTTGCCCGCGGCCAGCGCGGGCGCGAGCTTCCATGCGGCCATCAGTATGGGGAAGTTCCAGGGAATGATCTGCCCGACCACGCCCAGCGGCTCATGGAAGTGGTAGGCGATGGTGTCGCCATCGATCTCGCTGATGCCGCCTTCCTGGGTGCGGATCGCGCCCGCGAAGTAGCGGAAGTGGTCGGCCGACAGCGGAATGTCCGCGTTGAGCGTTTCGCGTATGGCCTTGCCATTGTCCACGGTCTCCACATAGGCGAGGAGCTCGCGGTTGGCATCGATGCGGTCGGCAATCTGGAGCAGGATCTGGCTGCGCGCCGCGGCCGAAGTCTTGCCCCAGGCGTCGGCCGCGGCATGCGCGGCGTCCAGGGCCTTCTCGACGTCGGCGGCCGTGCCGCGCGCCGCCTTGGTGTAGACCTTGCCATTGATGGGAGAGATCACATCGAAATACGCCCCTTCCGCGGGCGGCACCCACTGGCCGCCGATGAAGTTGTCGTATTGGGGCTGGAAGCTGTGCAGGGCACCGGCGGAGCCGGGGGGCGCGTATTGCATGGTCTCTCCTCGAGGGTGAAAGGGCACAACGGAAGCAAAGCTCCATGTTCGGCCCAATTCGCAGCCGCGTGCTTGCGGTTTTCCCTGAGGTCGGTCCCTTGCGGGCAAAAAACCGTCAGGCGGCGTGCAACCAGCGTTCTATGGCCTGGGTGCGGGCCGCGGCCACGGCTTCACCGATGGCGCGGCCGGTGCGCCCTTGCGCTGCCGCCTGGGCCGCGACTTCGGCCGTGACCACGGACAGCGCCTGCTCCAGCGCGGCTTGCAGGCGCGCGCGCTGCGGATAGGGCTGGTCTTCAAGGCCCAGGCGTCCGCGCGCGTCGCACTCGCAGGCCAGCAGCGCCAGCGCAAAGCGCGCGGGCTGGCGCAGCGCGTCGCAGCGCTCGAACAGCCGCATCAGCGCGGCCGCGTTCAGCTCCCCACTGCGGTGGATGTTGCCGTGCTCGCGCGCCACCACGTCGGCCAGTTCGCGGCAGTCGCTGGGCACGCGCAGCCGCTCCCCGACCTGCCTGGCCAGGCGCGCGCTGCGCTGCTCGTGGCCGATGTGGCGCGGCAGCACGTCGGCCGGCGTCGTGCCCTTGCCCAGGTCGTGCACCAGGCAGGCGTAGCGCACGGCAAGCGGCGCGTCCAGGCGCGCGGCCTGCTGCAGCACCATCATCACGTGCACGCCGGTGTCGATCTCGGGGTGGTATTCGGCGCGCTGGGGCACGCCCCACAGGCGCGACAGTTCGGGCAGCAGCACGTCGAGCGCGCCGCAGTCGCGCAGCACTTCGAACATGCGCCCGGGCGCGGTTTCCATCAGGCCGCGCGCGACCTCCTGCCAGACGCGCTCGGCGACCAGATCGTCGGCCTCGCCGGCATCGACCATCTCGCGCATCAAGGCCATGGTTTCGGCAGCGACGCTGAAATCGGCAAAGCGCGCCGCGAAACGCGCCACGCGCAGGATGCGCACCGGGTCTTCGCGAAACGCGTCGGTCACATGGCGCAACTGCCTGGCCTGCAGGTCGCGCTGGCCGCCATAGGGGTCGCTGAGCGTGCCGTTTTCGGGCCAGCCGTCGGGCGCGGCCATGGCATTGATCGTCAGATCGCGCCGCGCGAGATCTTCCTCGAGCGTGACCTCGGGCGAGGACTGCACGGCAAAGCCGCGGTAGCCGCGCCCGCTCTTGCGCTCGGTGCGGGCCAGCGCGTATTCCTCGTGGGTCTTGGGGTGCAGGAAGACGGGGAAGTCGCGGCCCACGGGCTGGAAGCCCTGGGCCACCATTTCTTCGGGCGTTGCGCCGACCACGACCCAGTCGCGGTCATGGACAGGGCGGCCGAGCAAATGGTCGCGTACCGCGCCGCCGACCATCAGGATTTGAATGGAACTCATGCGCCCAGTGTCGCCGGATTTGAAGCGACCCCTGGCGCAAGTCAGAATGCCGCGGAGTAGATTGCGAGCGCGTCGTCCACCGTGAGCGGGCGCGGATTGTTCATCAGCAGCCGTTCCTGCAGCATGGCGTCGTCGGCCAGCGTGGCGATCATGTCCTGCGCCACGCCATGGTCGCGCAGGCGCATGGGCAGGGCGGTTCTTTCAATCAGCGCGACGATATGCGCAATGAAGGCGTCCGCGCGCTCGGCGGGCGTGCCGGTCTGCGCCAGGCCCAGCGCCGCGCCAAGTTCGGCATAGCCTTGCGGGTGCGTCTGGGCGTTGAAGCGCAGCACATGGGGCAGCACCAGCGCATTGGTCAGGCCATGGGGCAGGTGGTAGCGCCCGCCCAGCGGGTAGGCCAGGGCGTGCACGGCCGCGACCGGTGCATTGGCAAAGGCCTGGCCGGCCAGCATGGAGCCCAGCAGCATGGCTTCGCGTGCCTTGAGGTCGCTGCCGTTGGTGCAGACCTGCTCCAGATTGGTCGACAGCAGCTTGAGGGCCAGCGTGGCCGCATGGTCGGACAGCGGGTTCTTCAGGCGCTTGCTGGTGAAGGCTTCGATGGCATGCACCATGGCATCGATGCCCGTGGCCGCGGTGATGGCGGGCGGCAGGCCCACGGTCAGTTCGGCGTCCAGCACCGCCAGGTCGGCGTAGAGCTGGCGCGCGACAATGCCGCTCTTGGTGGTTGCGCCGGTGGTCACTATGGCCACGGGCGTGACCTCGGAGCCGGTGCCGGCGGTGGTCGGAATGTGCACCAGCGGCAGACGCCCGCCGCTGACCTTTTCCACGCCGTACATCGCGCTCAAGGGCTGATCGCTGGCGGCCAGCACGGCGACCAGCTTGGCGACATCCATTGACGAGCCTCCGCCCACGCCCAGCACCAGCGTGGCGCCAAACTCCCGTGCGCGGGCCGCGGCTTTTTCCACCACATGGTCCGGCGGATCGGCCTCGACGTCGTCGCAAACCAGCAGCTCCCAGCCCTTCGCGCGCAGCGAGGCAAATGCCGGTTCCAGCAATTTGCTGCGAACCAGGAATTTGTCGGTCACGGCCATCACGCGCCCGGGCGTGAAGCGTTGCGAAAGGATTTCTCCCATGTTTTGCGCGGCACCCGTTTGGATGATGACTTGCGCGACGGTGCTGAATGAGAACGACGACATGCGGGTGGAGGCGAGTGGTGAGGAATGTGCCATGCTGACGCGACTTGGCGCTCGCGTCCAGTACCTCGGCGTCACCAGTGTTCGATGGCCGCAGGTACTGCGGCCATGACGTTCAGCGGCGCTCGCGGTAGGGTTCCTCGAAGTCGATGAAATCCTGCTCCGCAAGCGCGTCCTGCACCCATTCCTGCACGGAAGGCAGTGCCTGCACGCGCTTGACGTAGGCCTCGATCTGCGGCGGCACGGGCAGCGCATAGGTTGCCAGGCGCAGGCAGACCGGAGCGAAATAGGCGTCGGCAATGGTGAAGTGGCCGAACAGCAGCGTGCCGCCGTGAGTCGCCAGCAACGCGCTCCACATGTCGATCAGCCGCTGCACTTCGTCGCGCACGCCGGGCTGCTCGTTCCAGATCTGCGCGCCCGCGGCGGGCAAATGGGCTTCGACGTTGAGCGGGCAGTGGGTGCGCAGTTCGGGAAAGCCGCCGTGCATTTCGGCGCAGATGCTGCGCGCATGGGCGCGGTCGGGCGCGAGCAGCGGCCAGAGGTGCTTGTCGGGGTATTGTTCGGCCAGGTATTCGGCAATCGCCAGGCTGTCCCAGATCGCCAGGTCGCCGTCGACCAGCACCGGCACCTTGCCTGCCGGCGTGACCGCATGCAGGCGCTGCTTGAACTCCGACTGCAGCGAAAAGCTGTCGAAGCGCACCTTGACTTCCTCGAAGGCAATGCCCACCTGGCGCATCAGCACCCAGGGACGCATGGACCACGAGGAGTAATTCTTGTTGCCGATATACAGTGCAAGCATGCAGACTCCTGACAGGGTGGCCGTGCGCCCATGCTAGCGGCTGTCGTGCGGCTTGTCATGAGGATTGCGTGAGTTTGTCTGCAAATCACCGCAAAAAATCGCATGAAGCCTGGCGTAGGCCTGCAAAGGGGTAAGGAACTGTTTCGCAGGTATCGGCTTGCAGACCTGCAATGTTTTAATGCCCGCCATGCACACTACCGCCCTGGTCCTTTTTTCCGGTGGACAGGACTCCACCACCTGCCTGGCCGATGCGCTGTCGCGTTATGAACGCGTGGAAACCCTGGGTTTCGACTATGGCCAGCGCCACCATGTCGAACTCGATGCACGCCAGAACGTGCTGGCCGCGCTGCGCCGCGATATCCCGCAATGGGCGCCGCGCCTGGGCGAGGACCATATGCTGTCGCTCGACGTGCTGCGCCAGATCGGCGGCTCCTCTCTGACCGATGACGTGGCGTTTGCCATGCAGGCCGACGGACTGCCCAATACTTTCGTGCCCGGGCGCAATCTGCTGTTCCTGACGCTCGCTGGCGCGCTGGCCTATAGACGCGGGCTGCAGGTGATCGTCACCGGCGTCTGCGAAACCGATTTCTCGGGCTATCCCGACTGCCGCGACGACACCATGAAAGCCTTGCAGGTCGCGCTGAACCTGGGCCTGGAGCGCTGCCTGCGCATCGCCACGCCGCTGATGTGGATAGACAAGGCCCAGACCTGGCAGCTGGCCCAGGATCTGGGCGGCCAGGCGTTGGTGGACATCATCGTCAACGACACCCACACCTGCTACCAGGGCACGCGCGAAGTGCTGCATGACTGGGGCTATGGCTGCGGTACCTGCCCGGCATGTGAATTGCGCGCCAAGGGCTGGGCGCGCTGGCGAAAGATGTAAAGCAGCCCTCACAACAGCCGTTCGGGCAGGTGCCGCTGCGCCAGTTGGGTCTGCAGATCGTCACGCTGTTTGAACTGGGGGGCTGCGCAAAAAGCGTCGTGCCGACGAAACCGGGAAATCTCCCTCGGCAAGCCCATGGGCAGTCCTTGCCCGGGCAGATTGCATCTTCCAGCTGGGCGTGGCGCATTCCTGGTCATTCGTGCCCAGCCTCCTCGGCGGAGGTCTTCAATGGAATGATTTTTTAAAAATCACGTGGAACAAATGCGTCTTTGATGCCACCTATGAGCTATCTGTTGACTTTCACAGGTAGACCTGCTCCTGAGATGTCCCTGGCTAGGTTGATTTTCTGTATTAAACCATTTTCTTTTGAAAATCATGTTCATACAAAGAATGCCCTTGGTTGCAGTCCCAACTGCCGGCTTCTCGATTTCCGAATCAGTGATAGACGCGATGAATAATGGAGATTTAAAGAAGGTGCGGGAGTTTCTGGGTATGCAGGGGGTAGATTCCAATGCCAAGGGGGATGGCGGATGCACCGTGCTGATGCTCGCGGTGAAGGCCGGTTCTTGGGATATTGTTGATGTGATTTTGGATGATGGGCGTGTCGATGTCAATATCCAGGACGCAAAAGGAAGGACTGCCTTGATGTATTCGGTCATCTCGGACGACGAAGATTCCCTTGAGATTTTTCTCGATAAGATGGATGAGAGGGATATTGTTGTCGATTTGAATCTGAGAAATAATGATGGGCAGAGTGCGCTGATTTTGGCAGCCGCAAACGGGAGTGTGGGTGATGTAAGGTTGTTACTGGATAAGGAGGTTGGTGTAAATGTTGTCGATCATTGGGGCAGTAATGCGCTGATGAACTATATTGCAGGAGGTCATGGCGAGGTTGATGCTGAAGTGGTGCAGTGGTTTGTGGAAAATGATGTGGATCTGAGTTGTCGGGATATTTATGGTCGTACTGCGCTGATGCTTTTTTCAGGCCAAAGTGGTTGGGCCGCGAAAAAGGATTTCCTGAGATGTGAGGGTGTTTTATATGATATTGATGTGTTTGATGGGGATGGTTACAACGCTTTGATGCATGCTATTGTTGGGCGTGATTTTGATCATTTTCATTTGCTGGTTCACGCAGGGGCGGATGTTAATGCGAGCGTAGCTGGTGGTTGGTCAGCCACTACATTGGCAAAAGCTTATGGTGATTCTGATTTTTTGGATCTTGTTAATGAGGTAAATCATAGTCGTGATCGTTTGTCTGATATCGATTGAATTGCAAAATGGCTTTTTTGTAAATGCATGCAATTCAACTGGCGCTCTAGGGGCGCTCTAGAGGCGCTCTAGGGGCGCTCTGAAAAATCGGCCATCGCGCTGGCCGGTGCGGATAAATGACTTCCTGAAAAATGCTCTGGATATCGATGCAAGGGATATTGAGGGTCGCAACGCATTGATGCTGTCGACAGAAGTGACTGGGTGGCGGGCGATGCAGGATTGCCGAAGATGGAGGTGGAGAGGCTGGTGCGATGGGGATGGCTTATTTCTTACGAGCAGATGAAATGCAGAAAAAGCATGAATCCCAAGCTGCGGCCAAGGCGCCGATCTTGAGGTGCATCGACATGCCAAGCGCCAGGGCCAGGTTGATGGGCAAACGCGGTGTTGAACGCTGCTAGAGCGGTTTTTCGCTGACCTAAACCGCCCCCCACCGTTCGCCCTGAGCTTGTCGAAGGGCTATTTGCCGCTCGCCGCTCGCCGCTCGCCGCTCGTGATCGAGTCTGGCTGGTTCATCCTTTGACGCGGCCGGCGAGGCAAGCTCAGGACAAACGGGCGAGCGCAGCGCGCTGTCCATGGCTGGTCAGCATGAAACCGCTTTAGCGGCTGGGCCGCGGGGCCTGGGGCCAGACCACGCCGTTGTCGTTGAGAATGGCGTCCAGCGGAAGGTCATGCGGCTCGGGCGTGAAATCATCGAGGTAGCCGCAGGTGAAGCCCAGGCCGACGGTGAACGGACGCGGAGTGAGCGTGGCCAGCGTGCGGTCGTAGAAGCCGCCACCATAGCCCAGCCGGTAGCCGCCCGGCGCGTAGCCCACGCAGGGCACGAACAGCAGCGTGGGCACGACCACCTCGGTGTCCTTGGGCTTGGGGATGCCGTAGGCATCTTCCTCCATGGGGCAGCCCGGGTACCAGAGGTGAAAGCTCAGGGTCTTGTGGACCTTGTCGATCACCGGCAGGCCAATGCGCCGGCGCTGGCCGTCGCGCTGCAGTTCGCCGTCTTCCTTCCAGCGGTGCAGGGCGGGCAGGGGGTCAAACTCTCCTTTGATGGGCCAATAGGCTCCAATCACGGTATCGGGCCGATCAATGAGCCAAAATCGCATCACCTGTTGCAACAGGTCCGCGCGGTCCAGTCGATCCGTAAGGTTCAACCGCTGTTCGATCAATGCGCGCCGTAAGGCTGCTTTGTCCATCACATAATCCTCCATGCACTGGCTCAAGATTCTGACACCGCTTCTCGCGGCAACCCTCTGGACCACGGCTTCGCCGCTGGTGGCGGCACAAATCCGTGGTGACGATGCGTTGCTCGCAATGCAGCAAGCCTACCGCAAAGGCGACCGCAATCAGCTCGCACAGTTGTTGCCCGCGGTGCGCGGCCATGGGCTCGAACCCTGGGGGGCCTACTGGGAGCTGCGCCTGAGGCTCGATACGGCGCAACCCGACGAAGTGCAGTCGTTCCTCAAGCGCTGGGCCGGCACCTACCATGAAGACCGCTTGCGCAACGACTGGCTGCTGCTGCTCGGCCAGCGCCGCGACTGGGCGCAGTTCGCGCAGTTGCTGCCGGGTTACCGCATGCAGGACGACCGGGCGGTGCGCTGCTATGCGCTGACCATCGAGCAGATCGAAGGCCGCGCCGGCCAAGCCCAGGCGCAGGAAGTGCGCGACCTCTGGCATGCGCAGCGCGATTCCGAGGACGGCTGCACCAACGCCGCGGGCAATTTCTACAACGCCAAGCTGCTGTCCGATGACGCTGTCTGGCGCAAGGCGCGGCTCGCGGCCGATGCCAACCGCCAGCGCGCGGTGCGCGATGCGGTGCAACTGGTCGCGCCCGAGTCGCTGCCGCTGGTCAACGAGCTGTTTGCTTCGCCCATCAAATTTCTCACGGGTCCGCGCCAGGCGCGCGGCCAGGTGCGCAAGGAGCTGGGCCTGCTGGCGCTGATCCGTCTTGCGGCCAACGACCCGGCCCAGGCTGCGGCCCAGCTTGAAAGCCGCTGGAATGGCGTGCTCTCGGCCGAGGAGCGCAACTGGGCCTGGGCGGCCATAGGCAAGCAGGCGGCGTTCAAGCTGCAACCCGAGGCCCAGGGCTATTTCGCCAATGTGCGCAAGGACCAGGATCTGAACGACGAACTGCTGGGCTGGAAAGTGCGCACCGCCTTGCGCGCCAGCCAGTGGCGGTCGGTGACGCGCGCCATCGATGCCATGAGCCCGCAGGGGCAGGCCGACAGCGCCTGGGTCTACTGGAAAGCCAGGTCGCTGCTCGCCCCGCATGGCGGCGACGCCGAGCGCGCCCAGGCGCGCCAGCTGTTTGAAGGAATTGCCGGCTCCGGCGGCTTCTACGAGCAGCTTGCGCTCGAGGAGTTGGGCCAGCGCGTGACCGTGCCCGCCGCGCCAGCGCCCCTCACGCCGCAGGAAAAGTCCGCGGCGCTGGCCAACCCCAGCCTGCAGCGCGGCCTGCAGGCCATCCAGCTGGGTCTGCGCAGCGAAGGCGTGCGCGAGTGGAACTACGCGACCAATCTGCATACGCCGGGCGGCATGGACGAACGCTCGCTGCTGGCTGCGGCCGACCTGGCCTGTCAGCGTGAAATATGGGACCGCTGCATCAACACCAGCGAGCGCACGCGCAGCGAAGTCAACTGGAACCAGCGCTACCCCATGCCGTTCCACGACACCGTGATCGCGCGCTCGCGCATGATCGGGCTGGACCCGGCCTATGTCTACGGGCTGATTCGCCAGGAAAGCCGCTTCATCATGGATGCGCGCTCGGGCGTGGGCGCTTCGGGCCTGATGCAGGTCATGCCCGCGACCGCGCGCTGGACCGCGCGCAAGATCGGCATGAGCGACTTCACTCCCGGCATGATCAACGACCGCGAAGTCAACATCACCATCGGCACCGCCTATCTCAAGCTGGCGCTCGACGACTTCGACGGCTCGATGGCCATGGCCGCGGCCGGCTACAACGCGGGCCCGGGCCGTCCGCGCGTGTGGCGCAACGGACCGGTGCTTGACGCCGCGATCTGGGCAGAGAACGTGCCGTTCACCGAAACGCGCGACTACGTGAAGAAGGTGCTGGCCAATACCACGGCCTATGCCGCGCTGATTACCGGCCAGCCCCAGTCGCTCAAGGCCCGGCTGGGCACCGTGGGCCCGCGCCCGACCAACGAGCCCGAGCCCATCAAGGACCTGCCTTAGGCGTTGAACAGCTGCCCGGCCTCGCGCCGGGCGGCGCCGACCGCGACCAGCTCGTCAACCAGCGCCGTGGTCCACTCCGACGGCGTGGTCTGGGCAAAATGTCGTGCATGCAGCTGCACCAGATAGGGCGTGGCTTCGGTCCAGGCCTGCAGCGTGGGCGCATCGATGCGCTGCCATTCCAGCAGCTTGAACTTGATCAGCACCTTGGCCGCATGGCGCGCATGGCGCAACGGCGATTGCACAAAACCGTCAAGGCGCGCGCGCGCCGCGGCCAGCGCGCTGCTCACATCGTGGAAGATGGGGCCGTGGCCCGGAATGACCGTCAGGGGCGCAAGCCGCTCTATCAGGTCCAGCGTCGCGCCGACCTCGGCAAAAGCGTCCTCCCCATCGAGTTCGGGAAACACCACGCCAAAGCCTTTTTCCCACAGCGCATCGGCTGAAATCAGCAGCCGCGCCGCGGGCTCGAACAGCACCACCGAATGCGTGTCATGACCGGGCGCCGCATGGATCTGCCAGGGCCGTCCTCCCAGCGAGACTTCGCTGCCGGGCGCAAGCACCCCATCCATGCGAAAGCGCGGGCATTGCTGGCCCGTGGGCACATAGCCCAGCGCCTGCGCGTCCCAGTCGCGCACCAGTGCCGCCTGGCCTGGCGCGATCGCGGTATGCACCTGCGGCCAGGCCGCCTGCAGCGCGGCGTTGCCGCCGCAGTGGTCGCTGTGCAAATGGGTGTTGAGCAGACGCGCCAGCGGCTCCCGGCCCAGCGCCGAGCGCACCAGATCGACGGTCTGCTCGGCATGGCTGCAGTAGCCGCTGTCGACCAGCGCCGCGCCATCGGGCGCCGCGCCATCGGGCGCCGTGAAAAGGACGCCGTTGGCCGACAGCCAGCCGCGCTCGAACACGGTCATTTCGGGCCACAGCGCGCCCGCGGTGTGCGCGCGGCTCACTGCGGGCTGCGCAGTTCGCGCCGCAGTATCTTGCCCACATTCGTCTTGGGCAGCGCGTCGCGGAACTCGATGTACTTGGGGCGCTTGTAGCCCGTGAGGTGCTCGCTGCAGTAGCGCTGCACGGCGTCTTCATCGAGCGCCTCGCTGCTGCGCACCACAAACAGCTTGATGGCTTCGCCCTGTTTTTCATCGGGCACGCCTATGGCCGCGCATTCGACCACATGCGGGCACAGCGAGACCACGTTTTCCAGCTCGTTTGGGTAGACGTTGAAGCCGCTGACCAGAATCATGTCCTTCTTGCGGTCAATGATGCGCACGCAGCCCTGGGCGTCCATCTGGCCGACGTCGCCGGTGCGCAGGTAGCCGTCGTCGGTGAAGGCCCGGGCGGTTTCCTGCGGCTGGTTGTAATAGCCGGTCATCACGTTCGGGCCCCGGATGCACAGCTCGCCGGGCAGGCCCAGCGGCAGGTTCTGGCCGTTCTCGTCCTTGATGGCAATCGAGATTCCCGGCAGCGGCAGGCCGATGTGGCCGGTGTACTCGGGATTGGTGACGGGGTTGTTGGTGCCTATGGCGCAGGTCTCGCTCATGCCCCAGCCCTCGATCATGGTGCTGCCCGTGACTTTCTTCCACTCGCGCGCCGTGCCTTCGGAGGCCGCCATGCCGCCGGCCTGGGTCAGGCACAGGCTGGAGAAGTCGAGGGCGCGGAACTGCGCGTTCTGCAGCAGCGCGTTGAACAAGGTGTTGACGCCTGGCAGCAGGTGGAATGGACGTTTCTTCAGCACACCGACAAATTTGGCGATGTCGCGCGGGTTGGGAATGAGGCTCAGGCTCGAGCCCTGGCGTATGGCCAGCAGGCACAGCGTGAGCGCGAAGATATGGTAGAGCGGCAGCGCGGCAATGCTGTGCAGCGCGCGCCGGTCGGGCAGGCTGGCCAGCGCGGGCGCGAACCAGGCTTCGGCCTGCAGCGTTGCGGCAATGATGTTGCGGTGGGTCAGGATCGCGCCCTTGGACAGGCCCGTGGTGCCGCCCGTGTATTGCAGGAAGGCAATCGAGTCCAGCGTGGCCGGGCTGGGGCGCAGCGTGCGCTGTGCGCCCAGCGCCAGCGCTTCGGGGAACGTCGTGACCTGGCGGCCGCCGGTGAGCGCCAGGGTATAGGGCGGCACCATCTTGGCGAGATGGCGCGCGGCAAAGCGTATCCAGCGGCCGTAGACCGGGCCCAGCAGATCGCCCAGCGAGGTGATGCAGATCTGCTGGATGGGCGTGCGCTCGAGCACGCTGCCCAGCGTATGGGCGAAGTTCTCCAGAATGACGATGGCGCTCGCGCCCGCATCTCCGAGCTGGTGCTCGAGCTCGCGCGCCGTATACAGCGGGTTGACGTTGACGCAGGTATAGCCCGCGCGCAGCACCGCGGCCATGGTCACGGCAAACTGCGGCACGTTGGGCAGCATGATGGCCACGCGCGCGCCGGGCTCCAGCCCCAGGCTCTGCAGCCAGGCCCCCAGGCGCTGCGACAGCAGGTCGAGGTCGCGGTAATGCATCCAGTGGTCCATGCAGACCGAAAACGGCTGGTTGGCGTTCTTCTTCAGCGATTCCTCGATCAACTGCGCCACCGACCGGTAGGCGCCGGGATCGATGTCGTGGGGAACACCTGCGGGATAGTTCTGCAGCCAGAGAGGATCCATGCGAGTACAGCCTTGAATGTCTGAAGAATGGCCTGGCGCAGCAGGCCGCGAGGGGACTGCCCATTCTGTAGCCGCCCGCCCCGGCTGTCTCCCGGGCTTGTCCTAGGGAATGTCCCGAGCAGGACAGCGGGCAGCGCGCCGATAGGCAAGCCCGGCGCGGCATGGTAAACCGTTGGCATGACAAGGAAAAAGGCATGAACGCGCGCTGGCAGCGGGCCGCCATCTTCGGCGGCTGGGGACTGGCCCTGGCTTGGCTCTGGTGGCAATGGCCGCAGTCGCCCGCACTGGCGCTGGGCGGGGTGCTGGCGCTGCTGCTTTTCCCTGCCTGGAGCATAGGCCTGCAATTCATCTGCCTGCTGCTCGCCCCGCGCGACACCATGGGGGCGCTGCCGCGGGTCTCGGCGTGGACCCTGCTGCGCGCCTTCCTGGCCGAAGTCGGCTGGGCCTATCGCATCTTTGGCTGGCGCCAGCCGTTTCGCACGCATGCACTGGCCGATGATGTCGCGGCGCGCGCCGGCCAGGCGGGCGTGGTGCTGGTGCACGGCTATCTGTGCAACCGCGCTTTCTGGCAGCCTTGGCAGCGGCTGTTCGCGGCCCACGGAATTCCCTGCATTGCCGTGACGCTCGAGCCCGCCTGGGGATCGATAGACGACTGCGTTCCCGATCTGGATGCGGCCGTGCAGCGCATGGCCCAGGCCACGGGCCGCGCACCGGTGCTGATAGGCCACAGCATGGGCGGGCTGGTGATACGTGCCTGGCTGCGCAGCCGCGGCGCGGCAGTCGGCCAGGGCGGGGGCGAAGCCCAGGCCGCGCAGCGCCTGCAGGCGCTGGTGGCGCGCGTGATCACGCTGGCCACGCCGCACCACGGCACCTGGATCGCGAACTTCAGTCGTTCGGTCAATGGCCGGCAGATGCGCCTGGACAGCGACTGGCTGCGCAGGCTGCGTGCCCATGAACCGCAGGCACTGGCGGCGCGCATGACCTGCTGGTACTCGAACTGCGACAACCTGATCATGCCCGCGCTGGCGGCCACCTATCCCGGCGCCGACAACCGCCTGATCGTCGACCAGGCCCATGTGGAACTGGTGTTCGACCCTCAACTCATGCGGCAATGTGTCGCGCTGGTGCAGCGCGCCTAGGCCGGCGCTGCCATCAACTGGCCATCGGCCGAAAATTCCGGCAGCGCGCCCAACCGGGCATACAGCGGCGCGAAGTCGGCTTCGGTCATGTCGAACAGCTGCTGCAGGTCGTCAATCACGAAATAGGTCTGCTGGTAGCTGTCGATCTTGTAGCGCGAACGCATGGCCCGCTCCACGGTCAGCGGCAGGCGCTGCGGCACCGGGCTTTCGACCGAGTAGACCAGCTCGCCGCCCGAGCTCAGAATGCCCGCACCATAGGCGCGCAGGCCGCCGGCTTCGCGTATCAGCCCGAACTCGATGGTGTACCAGTACAGACGCGCGAGCATTTCGCAGGCGCCCAGGCTGTGCGCCTTGATGCCGCCCTGGCCGTAGCGCTGCACGTAATCGGCAAGCACAGGGTTGAACAGCAGCGGCACATGGCCAAACAGGTCGTGGAAGATGTCGGGCTCGACGATGTAGTCGAACTCGGCTGGCGTGCGTATCCAGTCGGTCACCGGAAAGCGGCGCGCGGCCAGCAGCTCGAAAAATGCGAGCTCGGGAATCAGCCCGGGAACGGCAACGATCTGCCAGCCCGTGGCCGGCATCAGCCGCGCGTTGATGTCCTCGAAGCGCGGAATGCGGTCGTGCGCGCCCAGCGACGGCAGGGCGGCAATGAACTCCGCGCAGGCCCGGCCCGGCAGCAGCGCCGACTGGCGCGCATGCAGGCGCCGGTAGGTGTCGTGGTCGGTCTCGGTATAGGCCGCGTAATCCTGGGCGCAGGTGTAGTCGTCCGCCGCGCGGCTGTAGTCGCCGCGCGGCGGACGCTCGGATTGTCCGTAGACCACTGGAGCTTGTCCCATGGCTTTTCTCCCGGGGTGGGCGCTGGCCTCAGAGCACGCCGCGGCGCATCTGATCGAGCTCTATGCTCTCGAACAGCGCCTTGAAGTTGCCGTTGCCGAAACCGTCGTCGCCCTTGCGCTGGATGAACTCGAAGAAGATCGGGCCGAGCTGGTTCTCGCTGAAGATCTGCAGCAGGATGGCGTCCTTCTTGCCGTCAATCAGGATCTTGCGCTCGTGCAGCTGGTCCAGCGGCTCGCCGTGGCCGGGAATGCGCTGGTCGACGAGTTCGTAATAGGTGTCTATGGTGTCAAGCAGGCGCACGCCGCTGGCGCGCAGTGCGTCGACGGTCGCGTAGAGGTTGTCCGAGCCCATGGCGATGTGCTGAATGCCTTCGCCGTGGTACGAGTCCAGATACTCCTGGATCTGGCCGGCCTTTTCCTTGCCTTCCTCGTTGATGGGAATGCGGATCTTGCCGCAGGGGCTGGTCATGGCCTTGCTCTTGACGCCCGTGACCTGGCCTTCGATGTCGAAGTACTTGATCTCGCGGAAGTTGAACAGGCGCTCGTAGAAGTCGGCCCATTCGTTCATGCGACCGCGGTGCACGTTGTGCGTCAGGTGGTCGATATAGGTCAGGCCGTGGCCGTGCGGGGTCAGCATTTCCTCGGTGGTGACGCCGGGCAGGGGCACGAAGTCGACATCGAAGAAGCCGATGTTGCCGATGTCACCGGGCTTGGCGCCGTTCTTGCCGTGCCAGCGGTCGACCAGATAGATGCGGCTGTCGCCCACGCCCTTGATGGCCGGAATATTGAGTTCGCCGGGCGTGTGCGTGCCCTCATGGCCCCAGGCGCCGAGGTCGAGTGCACGCTCGTAGGCGGCCTTGGCGTCATCGACGCGAAAGGCGATGGCGCAGACACTGGGGCCGTGCAGGCGCGCGAAGCGCTGGGCAAAGCTGTCGGGTTCGGCGTTGATGATGAAGTTGATCTCGCCCTGGCGATAGAGCGTGACGTTCTTGCGGCGGTGCTTGGCCACGGCCTTGAAGCCCATGCTTTCAAAGACCTTGCCCATGGCGACTGGATCGGGCGCCGCGTATTCAATGAATTCAAAGCCGTCCGTGCCCATGGGGTTGTCCCAGGCCGCGGTGGACGATGTCGGGGACGGGGTGCTCAAGGGAAGCGGTGCATTCATGGTGGTGTCTCCTGCCTGGGGGGCGGTCGGTGGTTATGGGTCCACTGTAGAACTTGATGGCCGTGAATTCCTGCGTTGTTGCACTGCTGCGCGCGGCGGATTTGCATGAAAAGTGCATGGAATGCATATTTCATGCAGTTTTCAAGGGTGATTCGGGGAAACCCTGGGTGTTTTGGCCGCTGTCCGTAGAATCGTCGCCATGAGCGCAACGCAAGCAATCGACAAGCTGGACCGGGCCATTCTGCGGCGCCTGCAGGAAAACGGCCGCGAAACCTATGACGTCATTGGCGAGCAGGTCGGGCTGTCGCCCAGCGCCGTGCTGCGCCGCGTCAAGCGGCTGGAGGAGGCGGGCGTGATCGACCGCTATGTCGCTCTGGTGCGCCCCGAGACCGTGGGCCTGGGCCTGACCGCCTATCTCAACGTGCGCCTCGAGAAATACACCGAAACCAGCAAACGCAATCCCATGGATGTGTTCCGCGCCAGCGTGCAGACCTGGCCCGAAGTCGTCGAATGCGCTTCGCTGACCGGCGAGATGGATTATCTGCTGCGTGTCGTGGTCAGCGACATGGCGCATTACAGCCGCTTCATCATGGACACGCTGCTCAAGCACCCCAGCGTACAGGACTGCAAGACCAGCTTTGTGCTGGACCGGGTCAAGGCGACAACGGCGGTGCCGGTGTGACATTTGGCACCCCCTGAGCCGCTGACGCGGCTTCCCCCTGAGGGGGACGGCAGCCTCGCTGCGGGGCGGCCCTTGCTCGCTGCCTCTGAGCTGGGCCGTGCCAGTTGCATGGGGTGGATGAAACGAGCCCAAGCTGTTGTACGCCTGCGTCGGTCGGATGCTGCGCTGCAGCATTCTTCTTGAAGAATCTAGGGTAATCCCCTATATTCGAAGCATGAACGTTTCTATTGACTGGTTGAAATCTTCCTGGCGCGCGGGCAAGCATATGCTGCGTCCGGTTGCCAGTCCGTCAATTCGCTTCATTGCCTCGTGCCGTCCTGCCATGGTTCCTATCCGTACCTTGAGTGCGCGCCACCGCAACAGCGTGGGCCGCCATCTGCTCAAGCTCGAAGCTGCCGACCGTTATCTGCGCTTTGGCTATGCAGCCAATGACGAGCAGGTGCTGCGCTACGTGCAGCAGCTTGACTTCGACCGCGATCAGCTGTTTGGCATCTACAACCGGCGCCTCGAGCTGATTGCCATGGCCCATGTCGCCTACGCGCCCCATCCTGAATACCAGAGCTGCGCCGAGTTCGGTGTGTCCGTGCTCAAGCAGGCACGCGGCAAGGGCCTGGGCAAGCGGCTGTTCGACCATGCGATCGTGCATGCGCGCACGCGCGGCGTGAGCATGATGTTCATTCATGCGCTGTCAGAGAACACCGCCATGCTCAAGATCGCGCGCCGGGCCGGCGCCGTGGTCAAGCGCGACGGCTCGGAATCCGAAGCCTATCTGCAGCTGCCGCCCGCAGGCATAGACACGCACATGGAGCAGATGGTCAACGAGCAGTTTGCCGAAGTCGACTACCAACTCAAGAAGCAGGCCAGGCAGTTCTGGCGCTTTCTGGCGGGCATGCAGGAGATCCGTCAGGGCATGCGCGAAGGCCGCCACAAGGCCGGGGCATAAGGCTGGCGAAGCGCCGCCACGGTGGGCCCCGATGCGCAGAGGGCCAGGGCGTCACGGGGATTTCTCGCAAACGCCACACATCAAACGCGGGCAATCCGCTATCCTTGCAGCTTGTTCCACTACCGCACGTCCTGCATTCCAAGACAGTGTCAGACCCGCATTCTGCTCGTTCTTCCGAAAAGGAAGACAAGCGCAGTTTTCTGCAAAAAGTCGCTGAATTCATCCACCCGGCTCCCGAGTCGACCGATGAATTGATCGAAACCCTGGCCGAGGCCGAAGACAAGCAAGTCATTGGCGCCGATTCCCGTGTGATGCTCGAACGCGTGATCCGGATGGCCGACATGACGGCGGGCGACGTGATGGTCGCTTCGACCCGCATGGATCTCATCAACATCGATGATCCCTTCGACGTCATCCTGCACCAGGTCATCACCACCGCCCATTCGCGCTTTCCCATTTACCAGGGCGAGCGGGAAAACATCATTGGCATCCTGCTGGCCAAGGACCTTCTCAAGCTTCAGCGCGCCCCCGAGCTCAATCTGCGTGCCTTGCTGCGCCCGGCGGTGTTTGTTCCCGAGAGCAAGGGCCTGCACGATCTGCTGCGTGAATTCCGCGGCAACCGCAGCCACCTGGCCATCGTCATCGATGAGTTCGGCCGCGTTGCCGGCCTGGTCACGATCGAGGACGTGCTTGAGGAAATCGTCGGCGAGATCGAAGACGAATTCGACATTCCCGAGGATGAAGGCGACATCTTTGCGCTGGCCGACAACAGCTACCGTGTCTCGGGCGACACCTCGGTCGAGCGCGTGGCCGAGGCGTTTGACGTGGTGCTCCAGGCCACCGATCCCGAAGACGACTTCGAGACCATTGGCGGGCTGATCGCCCATGAGATGGGCCATGTGCCCAAGCGCGGCGAATACCTGCGCATGAAGGGTCTGGGCTTCACCGTGCTGCACACCAAGGGCGGCGCCGTGCGCTGGTTCCGCGTGGTGCGCGAGCATGCGCCCGACAGCCTGGTCAGCAACTGAACATCCACATGGCTTTGTTTTCGCCCGGCCGCGCGGCCTTCTGGCTGCCTGCGGCCGTTGTGGCTGCCGCAGGCGTGGCCCAGGCACTGTCCATCGCCTTGCCGGCAGGCGGACAGCCGCTGTGGTGGCTGCAAATCCTTTCGCTGGCGCTGTTCGCGCATTTTCTGCGCGCCGACGCGCCGCCGCGGCGCACGGCGGCGCTGGCCTTCTTCTTTGCCACCAGCTGGCTCGCGGCCACGTTCTGGTGGCTGTTCATTTCCATGCACACCTACGGCGGCCTGCCTGCGCCCCTGGCGGTGCTGGCGGTGCTGGGCCTGGCCGCATTTCTGGGCAGTTACTACGCGTTTGCGGCCTGGGCCTTTGCGCGCTTGAAACCTGCGGGCGCGCTGGCCTCGGCGCTGCTGTTTGCGGCCTGCTGGACGCTGGCCGAACTGGCACGCGGCAGTCTCTTTACCGGCTTTCCCTGGGGCGCCGGCGGTTACGCCCATGTCGACGGGCCGCTGTCGGTGCTGCCGCGCTGGCTGGGGGTCTATGGCACCGGGGCCATTGCGGCTGCGCTGGCCTATGCGTTGGCTGGCCTGCGGACCCTGCATCTGCGCCAGGCCCGCATCTGGGCGCTGGCCGTTGGCACGGCGGCGCTGCTGGCCGGCCTGTTCTGGCAGCGTGACTGTGCGCTGCGTGCCTGCCTGGCCGACGCACCCGCCGCCCAGCCGCCGGTGCTGAGCGTGGCACTGCTGCAGGGCAATATCCCCCAGGATGAGAAATTCGAACCCGGCAGCGGCGTGCCGCTGGCGCTGGAGTGGTACTCGAGCGCGCTGCGCAGCACCGATGCACAGCTGGTGGTTGCGCCCGAAACGGCGATTCCGCTGCTGCCCCAGCAGTTGCCTCTCGACTACATGCCGATACTGCAGCAGCATTTCAGCCGGGGCCCACAGGCCGCGCTGATCGGCATTCCGCTGGGCAACCCGCTCGAGGGCTATGCCAACGCCGTGATCGGTCTGCTGCCTGGCCAGGCGCCGGTCTACCGCTATGACAAGCACCATCTGGTGCCGTTCGGCGAATTTATTCCGCCGCTGTTTCGCTGGTTCACCGAGATGATGAACATTCCGCTGGGCGACTTCAATCGCGGCGGCCTGGCCCAGGCTTCTATGGACTGGGCGGGCCAGCGGCTCGCGCCCAATATCTGCTACGAAGATCTGTTTGGCGAGGAACTTGGGCTGCGGTTTCGCGATCCGACCACGGCACCGACCATTTTCGTCAATGTCAGCAATATCGGCTGGTTCGGCGACAGTGTCGCCATCGATCAGCATCTGGCGATCAGCCGCATGCGTTCGCTCGAATTCGAGCGGCCCATGCTGCGCGCCACGAATACCGGAGCCACGGTCATCATCGACCACCATGGCGACGTGACCCAGGCGCTTGCGCCCCATGTGCGCGGTGTGCTGTCCGGCAGCGTCCAGGGACGTGATGGAATCACGCCTTTTGCACGCTGGGTGCGCTGGGCCGGACAACTGCCTCTATGGCTGTTGGCCGCGCTGGCAGTGGCCTATGCGGCTTGGCGACAGCGAACGTTCAGCCAGGACAAGTAGACTGTCGTCTTTTGAAGTATCTGTGTTCTTTTGCATTTGCAGGGTCTTTGCGGTTATACGGCAGCGCCGTGGGCCGGATAATGCGCGCCTGTGGCGCATGCGAAATGCTGCGAATCACGCGACAACGAAGCGGTGAGTGCACCGCTGTGGAGCAAGTTTGACAATGGCCGATTCCTTTTCCTACCAGCAACTGATCGCCTCCGGCGAGGGCAAGCTGTTCACTCCTGATTCCGGGCGCCTGCCTTTGCCTCCCATGCTGATGTTCGATCGCATCACGCACATCGCCAGCGAAGGCGGCGAGCATGG
>Ga0308165_1000484_pt1 | contig 73289 bp, 54 predicted proteins | sample PhyWR2_FD_201032 | JGI IMG/M metagenome (GOLD analysis project Ga0308165, IMG submission 201032) | Phyllosphere microbial communities from UC Gill Tract Community Farm, Albany, California, United States - DLSLW.R2 | ecosystem: Host-associated > Plants > Phyllosphere > Unclassified | place: USA... | reverse complement strand
GTGGGGTTTCCCCATGTGAGAGTAGGTCATCGTCAAGATTAAATTCCGAAACCCCAATTGCGAAAGCAGTTGGGGTTTTGTTTTGCCCGCAAGAAAAGCTTCGCTACCCACGGCAGGCGGCTGCGGCTGTCACGATCAGCCGACAATGCTAAGGTTCGCCCCTGGCTTTTGTAATTTTCCAAGGATGCCTTTATGCCGGACGCGACGTCCCTCAGTGCTGGTTTTATGGTGGTTCACGGCAACCGCCTGGACGAGTTGCGCAGTCTGGTGGTCAGCTGGATGCGCCGCTACCCGCTGGCTCCCCTGGAAAATGAAATCGCCCTGGTGCAGAGCAACGGCATCGCCCAATGGCTGAAGCTGGCATTGGCAGAAGACCCGGAAGAAGACGACATGGGCGGCTGCGGTATCGCCGCCGCGATCGACGTGCAGTTGCCGGGCAGCTTCATGTGGCAGCTCTATCGCATGGTCCTGGGTCGTGACGAAATCCCGGTCAAATCCCTGCTTGATAAAGCCCCGCTGACCTGGCGCCTGATGCGCCTGCTCCCCCAGTTGATCGACCAACCACACTTCGAACCGCTGCAACGCTTTCTGACCCATGACACCGATCTGCGCAAACGCTACCAACTGGCCGAGCGACTGGCTGACCTGTTCGACCAATATCAGGTCTACCGTGCCGACTGGCTGGAGGACTGGGCTGACGGTCGTCATCAATTGCGCAACGTACGCGGTGAAGCCAAGCCCCTGACGCCCGCCAACTGCTGGCAGGCTGAACTGTGGCGTGCACTGCTGCTGGACGTCGGTGAGGAGGGCATGTCGCAAAGCCGAGCGGGTGTCCATCAACGCTTTATCGAACGTATCAACAACCTCGACGCCGCCCCCGCCGGGTTACCTTCACGAGTGATCGTTTTCGGAATTTCCTCATTGCCCGCCCAGGCACTGGAAGCCCTCGCCGGGCTGTCCCGTTTCAGTCAGGTTCTGTTGTGCGTCCATAACCCGTGCCGCCACCACTGGGCGGACATCGTCGCGGACAAGGACCTGCTGCGTCATCAGTACAAGCGTCAGGCGCGCAAGAGCGGCATGCCGGTAGTGCTGGACTCCCAGACTTTGCATCAGCATGCCCATCCGCTGTTGGCTGCCTGGGGTAAGCAAGGGCGCGACTACATCAACCTGCTCGACAGCTACGACGATCCCAACAGTTACCGTTCGGCGTTCCGCGATGGGCGCATCGATCTGTTCAGTGACGGCCAGCCACTGAACATGCTCAATCAACTGCAGGACGACATTCTCGAATTGCGCCCCCTGAATGAAACCCGAGAACGCTGGCCAGCGGTCGACCTGAAAGTCGATCAATCGATTCGTTTCCATGTTGCTCACAGCGCCCAACGCGAAGTGGAAATCCTCCACGACCAGTTGCTTGCACGCTTCAGTGCCGACAAAGACCTGAATCCACGCGACATCATCGTGATGGTTCCCGAAATCGACAGCTATGCACCCCACATACGGGCCGTGTTCGGCCAGCTCGATCGCAATGACCCGCGCTTCATTCCGTTCACGCTCGCCGACCAGGGCCAGCGCGGTCGTGATCCATTGCTGATTGCCGTCGAACACCTGCTCAAGCTGCCCGACAGTCGATTCCCCGTCAGCGAAATTCTTGACCTGCTCGACGTTCCTGCCCTGCGCACCCGCTTCGGGGTCGAGGAACGGGACCTGCCCACCCTGCATCGCTGGATCGAAGGCGCCGGCATTCGGTGGGGCATGAACGCCGACCAACGTGCCGGCCTCGGCCTGCCTCAGGAGCTGGAGCAAAACAGCTGGCGGTTTGGCCTGCGGCGGATGCTGCTTGGTTATGCGGTGGGCAGTGGCGGTGCCTGCGAGGGGATCGAACCCTATGACGAAATTGGTGGGCTGGACGCGGCACTCATCGGTCCTTTGGTGGCTTTGCTTGATGCACTGGAGGTGGCGCATCAGGAGCTGTCCGAGCCCGCTGCTCCCCTTCAATGGAGCCAGCGATTGCAGGCCCTGATGCAACTGTTTTTCCTGGCCAGCAATGAGCATGACGACTACCTGCTCACCCAACTCGAAGAGCTACGCGAAACCTGGCTGCAGACCTGTGAGTCGGTGGGCCTCAACGATCACCTGCCGTTGACCGTCGTCCGCGAAGCCTGGCTCGCCGGCCTCGATCAGGGGCGTTTGTCCCAGCGTTTTCTCGCCGGTGCGGTGAACTTTTGCACCTTGATGCCAATGCGGGCAATCCCCTTCAAGCTGGTGTGCTTGCTGGGCATGAACGACGGTGATTATCCGCGTGCGCAACCGCCACTGGACTTCGACCTGATGGGCAGTGACTACCGCCCCGGCGACCGCTCCCGTCGCGAAGATGATCGCTATCTGCTGCTCGAAGCCCTGCTGTCGGCACGCGATCAACTGTACGTCAGCTGGGTCGGCCGCAGCATTCGCGACAACAGCGAGCGGCCCGCCTCGGTGTTGATCGGTCAACTGCGTGACCACCTCGCCAGCGGCTGGCGATTGCATGCTGGCGGCGAAGACCTGCTTGAGGCCATGACCCAGGAGCACCCGCTGCAACCGTTCAGCGCCCGTTACTTTCATGAGGGCGACAACCTGTTCAGTTACGCGAACGAATGGCAAGCGCTTCACCAAGGCATCGAGTCCATGGCCGACGCCAGCATCCTGCCACCTTTCGTGCAGGAAGAGCCGCTGAGCCTCGGCCAGTTACAGGACTTCCTGCGCAACCCTGTCCGACATTTCTTCAGCCAGCGACTGAAAGTGTTTTTCGAAGCCGCTGAAGTACCCCTGGCCGATGAGGAGCCCTTTGTCCTTGACGCGTTGCAACGCTACAGCCTCAGCGACAGCCTGCTCGGCGCCGCACTGGCGCGAATCGACCTGGCGGACGAGGTGTTGGAGTTCCAGGCCAAACGTCTGCAAAACAGTGGGCTGTTGCCCATGGCCGGTTTTGGCGAGCGCCTGCAACGTGAGTTGATCGAGCCGCTGCCTGATCTGTTGCAACGCTATCAACAGCTTCTGGCGTTATGGCCGACACCTCTGAACAGCGCACTGCCGATCAATGTCCAATTCCAGGATTTGCGCCTGGAGGGCTGGCTCAGTGGCCTGCATCAGCGGGCTGATGGTGGGCTATTGTCGGTCACTACGATCCCTAACAGCATCGGCTCGATCAAGGCGCGAAAATGGCATCGCCTCACTCGTCCGTGGGTCAATCACCTGGTGGCCTGCGCCAGTGGCCTGCCGATGACCACCGCGTTGGTGGCCAGTGACGACAGTCTGCTGTTGCCGCCGCTGGAGCAGGAGGCGGCCTGGCGAACGCTCGGCGACTTGCTGCAGGCGTGGCAGACCGGCATGCGCCAGCCACTTCCCGTCGCGGTGAAGACGGCGTTTGCCTGGCTCGGTCAGACCGATCCCGCCAAGGCCGACGCCGCTGCCCGCAAAGCCTATGAAGGGGATGGATTGACCACTGACGGTGAGCGGCGTGAAAGCCCGGCACTCAGCCGCCAGTTCGCCGACTACGACGCGTTGGTCGCCGACGAGACGTTTCCCGATTGGTGCACCGCTTTGTATAAACCCATCGTTGACGCTCCCTGGCGTTCATTGACCAGCGAGGAAGCGCGCGCATGACCACCCAGACACCGCTGGCCCTGGCGTTCCCGCTGCGCGGCAGCCAACTGATCGAAGCCAGCGCCGGCACCGGCAAGACCTTTACCATTTCCGCGTTGTACCTGCGCCTGGTCCTCGGTCACGGTGGCGAGTCGAACGGTTACGGGCGTGAATTGTTGCCGCCGCAAATCCTTGTCGTGACCTTCACTGATGCCGCGACCAAGGAGCTGCGCGAACGCATTCGTACGCGTCTGGCTGAGGCCGCGCGGTTTTTCCGCGATGAGACACCGTCGCCCGATGCGCTGATTGCCGAGTTACGTGAGCAGTACACGCCTGAACAATGGCCCGGCTGCGCGAACCGGCTGGACATCGCCGCGCAATGGATGGATGAAGCGGCCGTTTCGACGATTCACAGTTGGTGCCAGCGCATGTTGCGCGAGCACGCCTTCGACAGCGGCAGCCTGTTTACCCAGACCCTGGAAACCGATCACAGCGATTTGCTGGGCGAGGTCCTGCGCGATTACTGGCGTCTGTTCTGCTACCCGATGCAAGGCGATGCACTGGACTGGGTGCGCAGTAACCTGGGCGGTCCGGCCGCGTTGTTGCCGCGCGTGCGTGGTCTGTTCGCCACTGCACGGGATGGCGAAGAAGGCATGGCCCCCGCCGATCTGATCGTCGAGTGCCTGCACGAGCGGCGCGCTGCCCTGGTCGATCTGAAAAGCCCCTGGCGCCAATGGGCGGACGAGTTGCTCGCCATCTGCCATGAAGGGGTGGCGAGCAAAAGTGTCGACGGTCGCAAGATGCAGGCGCGTTACTTCGAGCCTTGGTTCGAGAAACTGAAGGCCTGGGCGGAAGACGAAGCGCTAGAGCAACTGGACATCGGCACGGGCTTCACCCGCCTGACGCCCGATGGCATGGCCGAGGCCTGGAAGACGGGTGCGGCGCCTGGCCATCCGGGGCTGGATGCCATGGCGGGTCTCAAGGCCAGCCTGGATGCCTTGCCCACACCCGATGCCGCTGTTCTGCAACACGCTGCCCGTTGGGTGAGTGCACGGTTCGAGGCCGAGAAGCGTCGCCGGGCGGAAATGGGTTTCGACGACATGTTGCTGCGCCTCGATGCTGCGCTGCAAGCCGACGGCGGCGAGCGTCTGGCGACCCTGATTCGCGAGCAATTTCCGGTGGCGTTGATCGATGAGTTCCAGGACACCGACCCGGTGCAGTACCGGATCTTCGAAAGCATTTATCGCATCGAGGACAATAACCCCGAATGCGGTCTGTTCCTGATCGGCGACCCCAAGCAGGCGATCTACGCCTTCCGTGGCGCCGACATCTACACCTACCTTCGTGCCCGTCAGGCGACCGCCGGGCGACTGCACACCCTGGGTACCAACTTCCGCTCCAGTCATGGCATGGTCGGGGCGGTCAACCATGTGTTTGAACGCGCGGAGTCGCGGGAGACCGGGCGCGGCGCGTTCCTGTTTCGTGAGCAGGGCGGCGAGAACCCGGTGCCGTTTTTGTCGGTGGCGTCCCAGGGACGCAAGGAAGCCTTGAGCATCGATGGACAGGTCGTGCCCGCGCTGAACATCTGGCATCTGTCGGCCGATCAACCACTGTCGGGCGCGGTCTATCGCCAGCAACTCGCCGCCGCGTGCGCCAGTCGTATCACCGCGTTGCTCAACGGCGGGCAACAAGGCACGGCGGAATTCGTCCAGGACGGCAAAGCGTTCAAAGGCCTGTTGCCGGCGGACATCGCGATCCTGGTACGCGACGGCAACGAGGCCCAGGCCATCCGTGCCGAACTGTCAGCCCGGGGCGTGCGCAGCGTTTACCTTTCCGACAAGGACTCGGTGTTCGCCGCCCAGGAAGCCCACGACCTGCTGACCTGGCTCAAGGCCTGCGCGGAACCGGATGTCGAGCGTCCGCTGCGAGCGGCACTGGCCAGTCTCACCTTGAATCTGTCGCTGGCCGAGCTGGAGCGTTTGAATCAGGATGAGCTGGCCTGGGAAACGCGGGTCATGCAGTTCCGTGGTTACCGTGAGCTATGGCGCAAGCAGGGTGTGTTGCCGATGCTGCGACGTTTGCTGCATGACTTCCAACTGCCTCAAGCCTTGATCGCGCGCCATGACGGCGAGCGGGTGCTGACCAACCTGTTGCACCTGTCCGAGTTGTTGCAGCAGGCCGCCGCTGAACTCGATGGGGAGCAGGCGTTGATTCGCCATTTGTCCGAGCACCTGGCGTTGTCCGGCCAGGCGGGCGAAGAGCAGATCCTGCGCCTGGAGAGCGACGAGCAACTGGTCAAGGTCGTGACCATTCACAAATCCAAGGGCCTGGAGTATCCGCTGGTGTTCCTGCCGTTCGTGTGTTCGACAAAACCTGTCGATGGCAGCCGTTTGCCCCTGCATTACCACGATGAAGCGGGCGATGCCCAGGTCAGCCTGAAGCCCACGCCTGCATTGATCGCCCTCGCGGATGATGAACGGCTGGCCGAGGACCTGCGTTTGCTTTACGTCGCCCTGACCCGTGCCCAGCATGCGTGCTGGCTCGGTGTGACCGACCTCAAGCGCGGCAATAACAACAGCTCGGTGTTGCACCTGTCGGCCCTGGGTTATCTGTTGGGCGGTGGTGCGCCCCTGGCGGAATCGTCCGGGTTGCAGCGCTGGTTGGACGACTTGCAGCAGGACTGCCCGGCGTTGCACTACGGCCAGATGCCCGAGCCGACTGACGAGCATTACCAGCCGCCGCAAAACGTGGCCACCTTGCTCCCGGCCCTGATCCCCACGCGCAAGGCCAGCGAGAACTGGTGGATCGCCTCCTACAGTGCCCTGCGCATCGGCGATAGCCTGAGCGCGGGCGAAGCCCCGGAAAGCCCACAGGCACAAAAACTGTTCGATGATGAGCGTCTCGATCCCGAAGCACCGCGTGAGATGGTGACGGGCGGTGCCGATATCCATCGCTTCCCGCGTGGTCCGAACCCCGGCACCTTTCTTCATGGCCTGCTCGAATGGGCGGGTGATGAAGGCTTCGCCGCCACGCCGCAAGAGGTGGAAGACGCCATTGCCCGGCGTTGCAATCGCCGTGGCTGGGAAGGCTGGATCACCACGCTGAGTGACTGGTTGCAGCACGTGCTCAAGTCGCCATTGCCTGTGGGCGTCGGTCAGCCCCCTGTGATACTTGCGCAGTTGCGACAGTACCGGGTGGAGATGGAGTTCTGGTTCGCCAGCCACAGGGTCGATGTACTCAAACTCGATGAACTGGTGCGTCAGTACACTCACAACGGTGTCGCCCGTGTCGCTGCTGAGCCGGTGCTGCTCAACGGCATGTTCAAGGGCTTCATCGACCTGACATTCGAACACGACGGTCGTTACTACGTGGCCGATTACAAGTCCAACTGGCTAGGCGTCGATGACGCGGCGTACACCGAGCAAGCCATGGAACAGTCGATTCTCGACAATCGCTACGACCTTCAATACGTGCTCTATCTGTTGGCGTTGCATCGCCAACTGAAGGCTCGACTTGCCGATTACGATTACGACCGGCATGTCGGCGGCGCGTTGTATCTGTTTCTGCGCGGCACCCGTGCGGCTTCGCAAGGCGTGTACTTCGCCCGGCCGCCCAAAGCCTTGATCGAACGTCTGGACCGGTTGTTCCAGGGCAAACCGGAACCCAAGGCCGAACCGGCCTGGGAGCAGGGAGAACTGCTATGAGTCGCACCTTCGCCGATCTGCTGCCGATGCCCCTGGCCGCTGAAAGCCTGGCCAGCCTGGCACCCCTGAGTCGCGCCGATGATTTGCTGCTGTTGCTCACGCGTTGGGTCGAACGCGGCTGGTTGCGCGCGCTGGACAAGGCCTTCGTCGCCTTCCTGCATGAACTCGCCCCGGAGGACGATCCACTGGTGCTGCTGGCGGCGGCGCTGACCAGCCATCAACTGGGTCACGGACACGTTTGCCTGGACCTGTTCGAAACGCTCAAGGAGCCGGACTTCGCCCTCTCGTTACCCCCGGAAGGTGACGTGCAAGGCGGCGCGATGCTGTTGCCCTCGCAGTTGCTGGCGAGCCTCGACGGCGCCCACTGGTGCAAGGTCCTGGCCTCCAGTCGCCTGGTCGCCTTGTCCGCCGATGACAGCGAAACGGCGCAGCAACGACCATTGGTGTTGTCTGGAAAACGCTTGTACCTGCGGCGCTACTGGGCCTACGAACGACGTATCGATAACGCGCTGCGCTTGCGCCTGGCGGAGCACGAGTCGACACCTGCTGACCTGCCGCAACGTCTCACGGGCCTGTTTGGCCAGGCCAGTGCCGATCAGCCGATCGACTGGCAAAAACTCGCCTGTGCCTTGGCCACCCGCAGCGCGTTCAGCATCGTCACGGGTGGTCCCGGAACCGGCAAGACCACCACCGTCGTGCGCCTGTTGGCCTTGCTCCAGGCGCCGGCGGTGGAAGCTGGCAATCCGCTGCGCATCCGTCTTGCCGCGCCGACCGGTAAAGCGGCGGCGCGGTTGACGGAGTCCATCAGCCAGCAGGTTCGGTCGCTGGAAGTTGCAGAGGCCGTGCGGGAAAAAATTCCATCGGACGTCACCACCGTGCACCGCCTGCTGGGTAGTCGCCCCGGCACTCGACATTTCCGACACAACGCCGGCAATCGTCTGCCGCTGGATGTGCTGGTGGTGGACGAAGCCTCGATGATCGACCTCGAAATGATGGCCAACCTGCTCGATGCCATGCCGGACCATGCCCGGCTGGTACTGCTGGGTGACAAGGATCAACTGGCGTCAGTGGAAGCTGGTGCCGTGCTGGGTGATTTATGCCGCGACGCCGAAGCCGGCTGGTACAGCCCGCAGACGCGGCAGTGGCTGCAATCGGTCAGCGGCGAACACCTGGAAAACAGCGGTTTGCAGGAAGACACCCAAGGTGCGCACCCGCTGGCGCAACAGGTAGTGATGCTGCGCCACTCGCGACGGTTCGGGGAGGGCAGCGGTATCGGCTTGCTGGCGCGCAGGGTCAACCAGCAACAGCCTGAAGAAGCGCGCACATTGCTGGCGGCGCGCAGCCATGACGATGTGTTTTCCCTGCCGTTGAAGGGAGAGCAGGATCGGGCGCTGGAGCGCTTGTTGCTTGAGGGGCATGGCGAAGGCCCGCAAGGGTATCGGCATTATCTAAATGTGTTGCACGACCGACGCCCCGCACTCGATAGCCCCCTCGACGATGCGCGGTGGATCGAGTGGGCGCGCGATGTGCTGCAAGCCTTCGATGCCTTCCAGCTCCTGTGCGCGGTGCGCAAGGGGCCCTGGGGAGTGGAGGGCCTCAATCAGCGCGTGACTGACGCGCTGCTCAAGGCGCGGCTGATCGACGGTCATCAGCAATGGTACGAAGGTCGGCCAGTGTTGATGACCCGCAACGACTATGGCCTGGGTCTGATGAATGGTGACATTGGCATCGCCCTCAAACTGCCTGAGCGTGACGGCCCACAAGCGGGGCGTCATGTATTGCGCGTGGCATTCCCGCGCAACGATGGTCAGGGCGGCGTGCGTTTTGTCCTGCCGAGCCGACTGAATGATGTCGAAACGGTGTACGCCATGACGGTGCACAAGTCGCAAGGCTCCGAGTTCGCCCACACCGCGCTGATTTTGCCTGACGCCCTGAACCCGGTGCTGACCAAGGAACTGATCTACACCGGCATCACCCGGGCCAAGCATTGGTTCACCCTGATCGAACCGCGTAAGGGCGTATTTGAGGAGGCCGTGCAGCGCAAGGTCAAGCGACTGAGTGGTTTGATGCTGGCGCTGGAAGAAGGGGCTTCTGTGGCGGGGTAAAGACGCAGTTCCGGCGCCAAAAAAATGGCTGAAAGCCCCGTCCTGTAAGGCCTCGCGGGCGATTCGTTGCTGTGCTATCGTTGCGGCATTACCCCGCTCGAACCCAAGAGAATCCCTGCATGAAGGTGGCTGTCCGGACGACAGGGCGCATTGCTGGTTGCCAGCAAATCGTGTTCGCAGGTTTTCTCTGTCTGCTCAGTGGCCTCGTTTTCGCGCAAGCGCCAACCTCGCCCGGCATGGCCGACCAGCGCGCCCGCTCGGTCACGCAAGTGGTCCTCGGCATCCTCAGTTATGCCCGCTGGCCCGTCGAGCCACCGCAACTGCGCTTGTGCATCGTCGGCCCGACCGAATACACCGATGACCTGGTCAAGGGCACGACCCAATCCACCGGGCGACCTGTCACCGTGCGTCGCCTGCTGGCCGACAACCCGTCGGTTGTCAGCGAGTGCGATGCGCTGTACATCGGCAAGCTGACACGCGAGGAGCGTGGCCGCTTATTCTCCGCTCTGACCGGGCAGCCCGTGCTGAGCATCAGCGAGAGCGACGATCCCTGCACCGTAGGCAGCCTGTTCTGCCTGCGGGTCGGCGATGAACAGGTCTCCTTCGAGGTCAACCTGGATTCCGTGGCTCGCAGCGGCGTGCGCATTCACCCCAGCGTGTTGCAACTGTCTCGTCGCAGGTCGGCCGCGCCATGAAGCCTTCCAGCGAGAGCAATCGCCCGACACTGCGTTCGGTCCTGGGTCGCGGCCACTTGATCGTCGCGCTGGTGGCGGTGGCCATGGCCAGCGTCTCGTTGACGCTGCTCGGTGTCCTGGCCTTGCGCGCTTATGCCGACTACAACCTGCAACTGATCGCCCGCTCGATCAATTACACCGTGGAAGCGGCCGTGGTGTTCAACGACAAGCCGGCCGCCAATGAAGCACTGGCCTTGATCGCGTCCACCGAAGAAGTGGCCGATGCCCAGGTGCTGGACGCACAAGGCAGGGTGCTGGCGCATTGGCACCGCCCGGAAAGCGGATTGCTTTCTGCCCTTGAAATGCAGATGGCCAAGGTATTCCTGGAGAAACCGATCAGCTTGCCGATCATCCATCAGGACCGTGAGATAGGTAACATTCACCTGACCGGCCACGGTGGCAGCCTGATGCGTTTCCTGCTCAGCGGTCTGGTGGGCATCGTGCTGTGCACGGCCATCAGTGCCTGGGTGGCGCTGTATCTCGCGCGCCGGCAACTGCGCGGAATTACCCGGCCACTGCGCCATCTGGCCGCCGTGGCCCATGCCGCGCGCAGCGAGCGGGCGTTTGACCAGCGCGTGCCGCCCGCCGAGATCGCCGAACTCGACAACCTCGGCAACGACTTCAACGCCCTGCTCGATGAACTCGAGAACTGGCAGACCCACCTGCAGACCGAAAACGAAACCCTGGCCCATCAGGCCAGCCACGACAGCCTCACCGGGTTGCCGAACCGGGCGTTTTTCGAGGGCAGGCTGATTCGTGCCCTGCGCAACGCCAACAAGTACAACGAGCGTGTGGCGGTGCTGTTTCTCGACAGCGACCGGTTCAAGGAAATCAACGACAACTTCGGTCACGCCGCCGGTGATGCGGTGCTGGTGGCTGTTGCCAATCGGGTGCGCGCACAACTGCGCGAGGACGATCTGGTGGCACGCCTGGGCGGTGATGAATTCGCCGTCCTGCTCACGCCGTTGCACCAGACGGAGGACGCCGAGCGCATCGCCGACAAAATCCTGGAGAGCATGGAAATGCCGATTGCTCTGCCAGGGACCACGCAAGTGTTGACCTCCCTCAGCATCGGTATCGCCGTCTATCCCGATCATGGCGCGACGCCGGGGGCGCTGCTCGACGCGGCCGATGCGGCCATGTACCAGGCCAAACGCCTCGCCCGAGGCGCACAGCACACGTCAGGGTCGGAGCACCCTGTCGCCGACGTTTAAACCAGGAGCTATGTCCGTGTTCTCACTTCGTATTCTGACCCTCACATTCTTCATGGCGATCCTGGCATTGACCGGTTGCCAGACCGCGCCGCAAAAAGGCCTGACCCCTGCGCAGGTCGCGGTGCTCAAACAGCAAGGTTTCGAATTGACCGACGAGGGCTGGGCCTTCGGCCTGTCCGGCAAGGTCCTGTTTGGTAGCGATGTCGAAAGCCTCAACCGGCAGAGCACCGACATCGTTGAACGTATTGGCAAGGCGCTGCTGGGCGTGGGCATCGACCACGTACGCATCGACGGCCACACCGATGCCTCGGGTAAAGAGGCCTACAACCAGCAACTGTCCGTGCGGCGAGCGAAAAGCGTGGCCACGGTACTGACCGCCGTTGGCATGCCCGAGCAAAACATCCAGCTCCAGGGCCTGGGCAGCAGCCAGCCGGTGGCCAGCAACGACACCGCAGCGGGGCGGACCGAGAATCGCCGCGTGTCGATTGTGGTGAGTGCGGGTTAGTCGGCGAACAATATTTCGCGGTGTTCGCCCATCAACAACCCCTGGTTCTGCTCGGTGACTGCGCGGATGTAATCCCACAACAACGTAATCCGCTTGAGTTTTCTCAAGTCCTCGCGGCAGTACATCCAGAACTGGCGCGTGATGTTGATCTCCTCCGGCAGCACCGGTAATAAACGGGGATCCTGAGCGGCGAGAAAACACGGCAGGATGGCCAGTGAGCGCCCTTGTTGCGCCGCCACGAATTGGGCGATGACGCTGGTGCTGCGTAGATTGGCGCTGGCGTTGGGCAGGACGTTGGCCAGGTACAGAAGCTCGGAACTGAACGCCAGGTCGTCGACATAACTGATGAACGAATGCTTGCCGAGGTCGGACGGGCGCCGGATGGGCGGGTGTTTGTCCAGATAGTCCTGGGTGGCGTACAGCTGCAGTTTGTAGTCGCAGAGTTTGCAGCACACGTACGGACCGTGCTCCGGGCGTTCCAGGGCAATGACGATGTCGGCCTCGCGCTTGGACAGGCTGATGAAGTGCGGCAACGGCAGGATGTCCACCGATATGGCTGGATAGGCGTCAACGAAGTGGCTCAGTTGCGGGGTGATGAAAAAGCTGCCGAACCCTTCGGTGCACCCCATGCGCACATGCCCGGACAGCGCCACGCCCGACCCTGACACTTGCTCGCAGGCCATGTGCAACGTGCTTTCGATCGCCTCGGCGTAGGCGAGCAGCCGCTGGCCCTCGTTGGTCAGGACAAAGCCGCTGGTGCGCGACTTTTCGAACAGCAGGGTGCCCAGGGCCGTTTCCAGGGAACTGATGCGTCGCGACACGGTGGTGTAGTCCACCGCCAGGCGTTTGGCCGCTGTGCTGGCCTTGCGGGTGCGGGCGACTTCGAGGAAAAACTTGAGGTCATCCCAATTCAGCGACCCCAGCGAGGTGATGTTTTTTTGCATGATGGACCGGCTTTTATGTGCGTTCTTATTAGAAGTTTGCACATCTATACTCCAGAAACAGTCCGATCACCACATCGCGACGCACGACTCATCTCAAGACGACCTTCTCGCCTTGGCTCGCTCTCTCGACAAAAACAAGATCCCGGAGACCAGCATGAACGTATCGCTCACGCCCAACGAAACCACGGTGCACAAGGTCAAGCTGTTGATCGACGGCCAGTGGGTCGAGTCGCAGTCCACCGAGTGGCACGACATCGTCAACCCGGCCACCCAGCAAGTGCTGGCCAAGGTGCCATTTGCCACGGCGCAGGAAGTGGACGCTGCCATCAGTGCCGCCCATCGGGCCTTCCAGACCTGGAAGCTGACGCCAATCGGTGCGCGCATGCGCATCATGCTCAAGCTCCAGGCGCTGATCCGCGAGCACTCCAAGCGCATTGCCGTGGTGCTCAGCAACGAACAGGGCAAGACCATTGCCGACGCTGAAGGCGATATTTTCCGGGGCCTGGAAGTGGTGGAGCACGCCTGCTCGATCGGCACGCTGCAAATGGGCGAGTTCGCCGAAAACGTCGCCGGTGGCGTCGACACCTACACCCTGCGCCAGCCTATCGGCGTTTGCGCCGGTATCACCCCGTTCAACTTCCCGGCGATGATCCCGCTGTGGATGTTCCCGATGGCCATCGCCTGCGGCAACACCTTCGTGCTCAAACCGTCGGAACAGGACCCGCTGTCGACGATGCTGCTGGTGGAACTGGCCATCGAGGCCGGCGTCCCGGCCGGCGTGCTCAACGTGGTGCACGGTGGCAAGGATGTGGTGGATGCGCTGTGCACCCACAAGGACATCAAGGCTGTTTCCTTCGTGGGTTCGACCGCCGTCGGCACCCACGTGTACGACCTGGCCGGCAAACACGGCAAGCGCGTACAGTCGATGATGGGCGCAAAGAACCACGCCGTGGTGCTCCCGGATGCCAACCGCGAGCAAGCGTTGAACGCGCTGGTGGGGGCCGGTTTCGGTGCCGCCGGGCAACGTTGCATGGCCACCTCGGTGGTGGTGCTGGTCGGTGCGTCGAAGCAGTGGCTACCTGACCTCAAGGCATTGGCGCAGAAACTCAAGGTCAACGCGGGCAGCGAGCCGGGCACCGACGTCGGCCCGGTGATTTCGAAAAAGGCCAAGGCGCGCATTCTTGACCTGATCGAAAGCGGCATCAAGGAAGGGGCCAAGCTGGAGCTGGACGGTCGCGACATCACCGTGCCGGGTTTCGAGCAGGGCAACTTCGTCGGCCCGACCCTGTTCTCCGGTGTCACCACCGACATGCAGATCTACACCCAGGAAATCTTCGGCCCCGTGCTGGTGGTACTGGAAGTTGACACCCTCGACCAGGCCATCGCCCTGGTGAACGCCAACCCGTTCGGCAATGGCACGGGTCTGTTCACCCAGAGCGGTGCGGCAGCGCGCAAATTCCAGAGTGAAATCGATGTGGGCCAGGTGGGCATCAACATCCCTATCCCGGTGCCGGTGCCGTTCTTCAGCTTCACGGGTTCCCGGGGTTCCAAGCTTGGCGACCTCGGCCCGTATGGCAAGCAGGTGGTGCAGTTCTACACTCAGACCAAGACGGTGACTGCGCGCTGGTTCGATGACAACAGCGTCAACGACGGCGTGAACACCACCATCAACCTGCGTTAAGGAGCCGGACATGAAAATTGCCTTTATCGGCCTGGGTAACATGGGCGCGCCGATGGCACGCAACCTCATCAAGGCCGGTCATTCGCTGCGACTGGTGGACCTGAACACAACCGTGCTGGCTGAGCTTGAACAACTGGGCGGCAGCATCAGCGGGTCGGCCCGCGAGGCCGCCCAGGGTGCGGAGCTGGTTATCACCATGCTGCCCGCCGCTGTGCATGTGCGCAGCGTGTGGCTGGGCGAAGACGGTGTGCTGGCCGGTATTGGCCAAGGCGTGCCAGCGGTGGATTGCAGCACCATCGATCCGCAGACAGCCCGCGATGTGGCCGCAGCGGCGGCCAGGCAGGGTGTGGCCATGGCCGATGCCCCGGTCTCCGGTGGCACCGGCGGTGCAGCGGCCGGGACGCTGACGTTCATGGTCGGCGCAACGGCAGAACTCTTTGCCACCCTGCAACCGGTGCTGGCGCAGATGGGCCGAAACATCGTGCATTGCGGTGAAGTCGGTACAGGGCAGATCGCCAAGATCTGCAACAACCTGTTGCTGGGGATCTCCATGGTAGGCGTCAGTGAAGCCATGGCGCTGGGGGATGCGCTGGGAATCGACACGGGCGTGCTGGCTGGCATCATCAACAGCTCCACCGGACGTTGCTGGAGTTCGGAAATGTACAACCCGTGGCCGGGCATCGTCGAAACGGCGCCGGCGTCGCGCGGTTATACCGGTGGTTTTGGTGCAGAGTTGATGCTCAAGGATCTTGGGTTGGCCACGGAAGCGGCGCGTCAGGCGCACCAACCGGTGGTGCTCGGCGCTGTGGCCCAGCAGTTGTATCAGGCGATGAGCCTGCGTGGGGAAGGGGGCAAGGACTTCTCGGCGATCATCAATAGTTATCGTAAGCCGCAATGAACATCTGGGGTGGGGGATAACCCCACCCTGTAGGAGCGAGCTTGCTCGCGATAGCGATGGGTCAGTCACAATCAGGGTGGATGTGACGGCCGCATCGCGAGCAAGCTCGCTCCTACAGTTTTTTGTGTCAGGCAAACACGAAATACTTGCGCACGGTTTCCACCACTTCCCAGGTGCCTTTCATCCCCGGCTCGATAACAAAAATATCACCCGCGCGCAGATGGATCGGTTCCTTGCCTTCCGGCGTAATGATGCAGTAACCCTCGCGGAAGTCGCAGTATTCCCACTTCACGTATTCCACATACCACTTGCCCGGAGTGCAGATCCAGGTGCCCATGATCTTGCTGCCGTCTTCGCTGGTGTAGGCGTTGAGGTTGACCGTGTGCGGGTCGCCTTCGAGTTTTTCCCATTTGCAGGCGTCCAGCACGGGCAGTGGGTGAGTGTCGCGAAGAACGGTGATCGGTGCATTTGCGGTCATGATGACTCCAGGCAAGTGAGGAGAGCTGAAGGCGCATCCTGCCGGGAGTGACCAGGGTCGAGTTGTCTGTGCTCGACATCGGAATGCCCAGAAGCGCTCGCATGTGCGTGATCCCTGTGTCAGCGCGTTCCGACAGGCAATACGATAACTGTAGGAGCGAGCTTGCTCGCGATGGAGGCCCAGGCACCGCAGGGTGTCAGGCGTCCAGCGTCATCGTTGACGACCATCGCGAGTGAACTCGCTCCTACAGGGGGGACGCTCGCGATGGAGGCCCAGGCACCGTGGGGTGTCAGGCGTCCAGCGTCATCGTTGACGACCATCGCGAGTGAACTCGCTCCTACAGGGGGGACGCTCGCGATGGAGGCCCAGGCACCGTGGGGTGTCAGGTGTCCAGCGTCATCGTTGACGACCATCGCGAGTAAACTCGCTCCTACAGGGCGCATAAAAAAGCCCCGGTATTCATTGAATGCCGGGGCCGTTTTTTGGGCGGTTAGTTGCTGCGCGACACGCGTATCCGGTAGCAGGCGTAGATCAGCGCCACCCACACCGGCATGGCATACACCGAGGCCCGTACCGGCGGGATCATCCAGATAACGCAGATGATCACGGCCATGAAGGCCAGGCACAGGTAATTGGTGTAGGGCGACCAGAACGCCTTGAAGCCCGGGACCACACCCCGCTGGACCATGGCTTTGCGGAATTTCAGGTGTGTGAGGCTGATCAGCGCCCAGTTGATCATCAACGAGGCAACCACCAGAGCGAACAGCAATTCCAGCGCCTCATGGGGTGCCACGTAGTTGACCACCACGGCCAGCAGGGTAATCAGCGCCGACACGCCCAGCGCCAGCAGCGGCACGCCTTGCTTGTTCAGCTTCATCAGCACCTTGGGTGCATCGCCCTGTTCCGCCAGGCCGTAAAGCATGCGGCTGTTGCAGTACACGCCACTGTTGTAGACCGACAGCGCGGCGGTGAGCACCACGAAGTTGAGGATCTGTGCGGCGGTGTCGCTGCCGATCAGGGCAAAGATCTGCACGAACGGACTGCCGCTGTAGGCATCGCCCGAGGCGCCCAGGGTTTCCAGCAATTGGTCCCACGGGTAGAGCGACAGCAGCACGGTGAGTGCGCCGACGTAGAAGATCAGCACCCGGTACACCACCTGATTGATCGCCTTGGGAATGACCTTCCTCGGCTCGCTGGCTTCCGCTGCGGTGATGCCGACCAGTTCCAGGCCACCGAACGAGAACATGATGAACGCCATCGCCATCAGCAGGCCAGTGGTGCCGTTGGGGAAGAAACCGCCGTGGCTCCACAGGTTGCTCACCGATGCCTGCGGGCCGCCGGTGCCGCTGAATAGCATGTAGCAGCCCAGGACGATCATGCCGATGATGGCCACGACCTTGATGATCGCGAACCAGAACTCCATCTCGCCAAAGACTTTGACGTTCAGGCAGTTGATCAGGTTGACCAGCACGAAGAATACCGCCGCGCTGACCCAGGTCGGCACCTCCGGCCACCAGAACTGCACGTATTTACCGACAGCCGTCAGTTCGGCCATGCCCACCAGAACGTACAACACCCAGTAGTTCCAGCCAGACAGGAAACCCGCGAAGCCGCCCCAGTAATTGTGCGCGAAATGGCTGAATGAGCCGGCCACCGGTTCTTCGACGATCATTTCGCCCAGTTGGCGCATGATCAGGAACGCAATGAAACCGGCAATCGCGTAACCGAGGATCATCGACGGGCCGGCGGACTTCAGAACGCCGGCGGAGCCCAAAAACAGCCCCGTGCCGATCGCACCACCCAGTGCGATCAATTGAATGTGTCGATTCTTCAGCCCTCGCTTGAGCGTCGCCTGCTGCAAAATTTCATCCGCCATCGCGTTCCCTTCTGATTGTTGTGGCCAGGCCTGATTTGAAAGCGCAGATCTTACGCTTCGTCGCCTGTTTGTAATACTGACCCGGGTTCAAGGTTTGCGCTGCGCAACGTCTCGAGCAAGGCCTTGGCATAACCCGGCAGACCCTCGAAAGAGCGGGCGCAGAGCAATAGTTTGCGTTGTGCCCAGTCTTCCTTGAGGACAAAGCGCTTGAAGGGCAGATCGTTGCCACGACGCTGAATAGCGACCTGAGGCACGATCGCCAGTCCGGCGCCGCGGGCGACCATACGCATCAGGGCATCGAACCCTTCTGCGCGAATGCGGATCGCCAGCCGCGCCCCGGCGTGCAACGCCTGTTCCTCCAGGTACACCGCCAACGCGCTGCTGGCGCTCAGACCGACGAAATCGTAATGCAGGGAGTCGCCGAACGTTGGGCTCTCTTCGTGCGCCAGCGGGTGGTCGGGCGGTACGATAAGCACCAGCGGATCATCGCGAAACGCCAAAGTGTCCAGACCATGGATGTCGACGGCGTCCGAGACGATGCCCAAGTCCGCTGCCCCCTGGCGCAAGGCGTGGACGATGCGCAGGCTGGGCATTTCCTGCAGCTCGATGTCGAGGTTGGGGTGGTGGCAAAGGAAGTCCGCCAGCACTTCCGGCAGGTGTTCGGTGATCGCCGTGGTGTTGCACAACAGGCGCACCTGACCTTTGACACCCTTGGCGTATTCGGCCAGGTCCTGCTGCATGCGTTCGGCGTGTTGCAGCAGCAACCGGGCGTGGTGCGCCAGGGCTTTTCCCGCCGGTGTGGGGGTGACGCCCCGCCGACCGCGCTCGAGAAAGTCGATGCCCAGCGAAGACTCCATGGCGCGGATTCGCGCACTGGCAGCCGCCAGCGACAAATGACTGCGCACGGCGCCGGCCGTGATGTTGCCGCTGTCGAGGATATTCAGGTAGAGGCGCAGGTCGGTGAGGTCGAAGTGCATGGGGTGGCCCGGGGTTGTGTGGTGTTTGGGCGGGCCTCATCGCGGGCAAGCCCGCTCCTACAGAGCTCGCCGCCGGCCCCTGTAGGAGCGAGCTTGCTCGCGATGAGGCCATCAGCACCGCTGAAGTTCCAGAGCCTCTACCAAAACAAGAGGCACCCTCAGTATATGGCAGATTTCCACCCGGCCAATCCAGGCTCAGGATAGGCCCCATGAACACACTCCTCGCGTACTACCAAAACCTGGGCCTGGCCCTTTCCCTTATGATCATCGCCACCTTCCTGCTGGCCGGCATGATCAAGGGCGTGATCGGCCTCGGCCTGCCCACCATCGCCATGGGTCTGCTCGGTCTGGCTATGGCGCCGTCGCAGGCTGCGGCGCTGCTGATCATCCCGGCGACGCTGACCAACGTCTGGCAACTGGCGTTCGGCGGGCATCTGCTCGGGCTGGTCAAGCGGTTGTGGCCGATGCTACTGGCGATTTTCATCGGCACGGGGGTTGGCACCTTGTGGATCGGCATGGTCGGCGGGCATTGGGTGGTGCGGGGGCTCGGCGCTGCATTGTTGCTCTACGCGTTGAGCGGTCTGTTCCTGCCCACCCTGCGCGTTGGCAGCGCAACCGAGCGCTGGCTGGGTCCCCTGTGTGGCGTGGTGACCGGGGTGATCACCTCAGCCACTGGCGTCTTCGTGATCCCGGCGGTGCCTTACCTGCAAGCGCTGGGCTTGAGCAAGGACGAACTGGTGCAGGCACTGGGCTTGTCGTTCACCGTGTCGACCCTCGCCCTGGCTGCCGGGTTGTTGTGGCGCGAGGCGTTGGGCGGGGGCGAACTGAGCGCGTCATTGCTGGCACTGATCCCGGCGGTGCTGGGCATGCTGCTCGGCCAATGGCTGCGCCAGCGGATCAGTGCACCGGTGTTCAAGCGCGTATTTTTCATCGGCTTGGGTGTGCTCGGCGGGCACTTGCTGATCAGCGGATAGCGGACGACGGGCTGAGCATATCAATGGCGCGGATATCGAAGTCCCTTTCCAGATATTGCTCGCGCTGCGCCAGAAACTCCTTCATGTGCGGCAAGTTCGAGTGCACATCGAGGTGCGCCTGGGACTGCCAGATCTCAAAGAAGATAAACAGTGTCGGGTCCTGTTTGTCGCGCAGCATGTGGTATTCGATGCAGCCGGGCTCGGCGCGACTGGCCTCCACATGGCGAAGGAAGAAAGCTTCGAAAGCGTCGGATTTTTCCGGGCGGGTCTTGGCATGCAGGATGAAACCTTGCAACTCACTCATTAACAATCTCCTCAAGGTCAGAATTGGCCCCAGTGTATTGCAACAATCTGTCGTTGATTCGTGCGTATAGGTCAAATCAGTTTTGTGAGTTCAAGGCTTATTACGCGCGATCCGGATCGTTAATCTGCCGCCATTCCATTTCAGACCCTTTCGAGATCACTCATGAAAAAAGTCCTGTTGCTCAATGGCGGTAAAAAATTCGCTCATTCCGATGGTCGCTACAACACCACCCTGCACGAAGCAGCGCTGGCCGTGCTGGACCGCGGTGGCCTCGACGTGAAAACCACCTTCATCGATGAGGGTTACGACATTGCCGAAGAAGTGGCCAAGTTCCTCTGGGCCGATGTGATCATCTATCAGATGCCGGGCTGGTGGATGGGCGCGCCGTGGACCGTGAAAAAGTACATCGACGAAGTGTTCACCGAAGGTCACGGCAGTCTCTACGCCAGCGACGGTCGCACCCGCTCCGACGCTTCGCAGAAGTACGGCAGCGGTGGCCTGGTACATGGCAAGCAATACCTGTTGTCGCTGACCTGGAACGCGCCGCAGCAAGCCTTCGACGACCCGACCGATTTTTTTGAAGGCAAGGGTGTGGACGCCGTGTACTTCCCGTTCCACAAAGCCAACCAGTTCCTCGGCATGACCGCCTTGCCGACCTTTCTCGCCGTTGACGTGATGAAACGCCCGAACATCGAAGGCGATATCGCACGCTACGAGCAGCATTTGACCGAGGTGTTCGGTCTCAAGGCCTGAGGTTCCTTTTGCCCCTCATCCAGCTACTATCAAGCCAGTCTTGAATGAGGGGCCTTTGTGAAAGCCAGATCCGATGAGTTGCAGATATTCGTCTGCGTGATTGAGTGCGGGTCGATTTCAGCGGCCGCCGAGCAGGTCGGGCAGACGCCCTCGGCGGTCAGCCGCACGTTGTCGCGGTTGGAGGCCAAGCTCGATACGACCTTGATCAACCGCACCACGCGGCGCATGGACCTGACCGAGGAAGGCAAATATTTCTTCGAACACGCCAAGCTGATTCTCGATCAGATGGATGAGCTGGAAGAGCGCCTGTCCTCACGCCAGCAGACCCCGTCCGGGCGTTTGCGCATCAACGCAGCATCGCCCTTCATGCTGCACGCCATCGTGCCGTACATCGACGAGTTCCGCAGGCTCTACCCGGACATCCAGCTGGAACTCAACAGCAACGACCTGATCATCGATCTGCTGGAGCAGAGCACCGACATCGCCATCCGCATCGGCACGCTGTCCGATTCGACCCTGCACGCCCGCTCACTGGGGTGCAGCCCATTGCACATCGTTGCCAGCCCGGCTTACCTCGAACGACATGGCACACCGAGGGTGGTCGAGGACCTGAGCAGGCATGCGCTGCTCGGATTTACCCACAACGAAGGCCTCAACCAATGGCCGTTGCGGTATGTGCATGGCGATCGCTGGCCGATCCAGGCTTCCATCAGCGCGTCCAGCGGCGAGACCATCAGGCACCTGGCGCTCCAAGGGCAGGGCATTGCCAGCCTGTCGCATTACATGACCATCGAGGACATTCGCGCCGGACGTTTGAAGGTGGTGCTGGCGGATTTCAACAGTGGTTATCGCCAGCCGATCAACGCGGTGTACTACCGCAACTCGCAATTGGCCCTGCGGATTCAATGTTTCCTGGACTTCATCCAGGGCAAGTTGGCGTTGTATGCAAGTTCGGACTTCAACGCTGATTCTTGACTCCTGCGCAAGATTGAATTGGGTGGGTGGGTATTTTTCGTCAGTAAAGACGCCTTGATACTGATCGCATCACTGACCCAAGCAGGGAGATTCCCCATGAACGTATTCGTTACCGGCGCTGCCGGTTTTATCGGCGGCTCCATCGCCACTGGCCTGGTTCGTGCCGGCCACACCGTCACTGGCCTGGTGCGCAATAGCGAACAGGCCAATGAGTTGAGCGCACTGGGCATCACCCCGGTGATCGGCACCCTGGATGACAGCGCCCTCCTGGCGCAACAGGCCCGTGCGGCCGACGCGGTGATCAACGCGGCCAGCAGCGATCATCGCGGGGCAGTGGAGGCTTTGTTGGATGCGATGCGCGGTTCGCAAAAGGTGTTCCTGCACACCAGTGGTTCGAGCATCGTCGGCGATGCGTCGGGTGGCGAGGCCAGTGACGCGATCTACTTTGAAGACACCTTGCCGGAACCGACTGTCGACAAGGCCGCACGCGTGGCCATCGATAACCTGATCCTCGCGGCGGCGAAGGACGGCGTGAATTCGGCAGTGATCTGCAACACCCTGATCTACGGCCACAGCCTGGGCGTCAATCGTGACAGCGTGCAACTGCCTCGGCTGCTGAAACAGGCACGCAAAAGCGGGGTGGTGCGTCATGTCGGCACGGGTCGCAACATCTGGTCCAACGTGCACATTGAAGACGTGGTGGCGCTGTACCTGCTGGCGTTGACCAGGAATGTGCCGGGCACGTTCTATTTCGTTGAAAGCGGTGAAGCGTCGTTCATCGACATGACCACCGCCATGGCCGAGGCGTTGAACCTGGGGCAACCGCAGGACTGGCCGTTGAAAGACGCCGAAGCCGAGTGGGGTTATGAAATGGCCAACTATGGCTTGGGTTCCAACAGCCGGGTGCGCGGCAAGAAGGCGCGGGAGTTGCTGGGCTGGGCGCCAAAGCGGACGTCGGTGGTGGAGTGGATTCGCGACGAGATGGTCTGAGTTCGCCTTAGACCGCGTTATCGTTCTTCGTCGGAACGCCGCCCGGACCAAGCCCGCTCCCACAGTTGACCGCGTTGTTCAGACGAACTCGGTCCAATGTGGGAGCGGGCTCGCTCGCGACGGTATTCTTGAAGGCACCAAAGCTGGCCGGGCCAGGCGCAAATCCGTAACATCCGCACATTATTTTCGCGACACCTTGCCTGCGGTCCCCCCATGAAACCAAAAAACCTACGCGCCGAAGTCCTGGCTGGGCTCACCACGTCTTTTGCCTTGCTGCCCGAATGCATCGCCTTTGCGCTGGTCGCTCATCTCAACCCGCTGATGGGCCTGTATGGCGCCTTCATTATCTGCACCCTGACCGCTCTGTTCGGCGGCCGGCCGGGGATGGTTTCCGGGGCCGCCGGGTCGATGGCGGTGGTGATCGTTGCGCTGGTGGTGCAACACGGCGTGCAATATCTGTTGGCGACCGTACTGCTCGGTGGCCTGGTGATGCTCGCCTTCGGTGTGTTGAGGCTGGGCAAGCTGGTACGGATGGTGCCGCACCCGGTGATGCTCGGTTTCGTCAACGGCCTGGCGATCATCATCGCCCTGGCCCAGCTTGAACACTTCAAGAGCGGCGAGCACTGGCTCACCGGCACGCCGTTGTACCTGATGGTGGGGCTGGTGGTGCTGACGATGGCGATCGTCTACGTGCTGCCGCGCCTGACCCGCGCCGTGCCGCCGGCATTGGTGGCCATTCTGGGCGTCGGGCTGGCGGTGTACCTGCTGGGCCTGCCGACGCGCACCCTGGGCGACATGGCGCACATCGCCGGCGGCCTGCCGACGCTGGCGTTGCCGGACATCCCGTGGACGCTCGAAACCCTGCGCATCATCGCGCCCTACGCAATCCTGATGGCGTTGGTCGGTCTGCTGGAAACCCTGCTGACCCTGAACCTGACCGACGAAATCACCGAGACCCGTGGTTTTCCGGATCGCGAGTGTGTGGCGCTGGGCGCGGCGAACATGGTCTCCGGTGTATTCGGCGGCATGGGTGGCTGCGCGATGATCGGCCAGACCGTGATCAACCTGAGTTCCGGTGGCCGTGGCCGCGTATCCGGCGTGGTCGCCGGCGTGCTGATCCTGTTGTTCATCCTGTTCCTGTCGCCGTTCATCGAGCGTATTCCGCTGGCAGCGCTGGTGGGGGTGATGTTCGTGGTGTCGCAACAGACGTTTGCCTGGGCTTCGCTGCGGGTGGTGAACAAGGTGCCGTTGAACGACGTGCTGGTGATCATCGCCGTGACGGTGATCACGGTGTTCACGGACCTCGCCACGGCGGTGCTGTGCGGGATCATCATCGCCGCGCTCAATTTCGCCTGGCAGCAGGCGCGGGAGTTGTACGCCGACAGCCACCTCGAAGCCGACGGCAGCAAGCTGTACCTGATGCATGGCACGCTGTTCTTCGCCTCGACCACGCCGTTTCTCAACCAGTTCGACCCCGCCAATGACCCGGCCGTGGTGACCATTGATTGCCGTCACCTGAGCTTCGTCGACTACTCGGCCATTGCCGCGCTGAAAACCCTGCGCGAGCGTTACGCCAAGGCGGGCAAGCATCTGCGGGTGCTGCACTTGTCCGAGCGCTGCAAGAAACTGCTCAAGCGGGCGCGGGTGGCTCACGACTGATTACGCGTAATCCGCTACTCCTGTAGGAGCGAGCATGCTCGCGATGGTGGATCAGACACCGCGGGCATTCAGACAGCCCGCGTCATCGTTGACGACCATCGCGAGCATGCTCGCTCCTACAGAGGGGGCGCGAATCAATCAGCGATCGGTGTCAGGGATGAAAATACGCCCACCGGATTTTCATAAACCCAGATCACGCATATCCCTACGCGACACCCCATACCCCTGCACGAAAATTACTTTCACCTCGTTTGAAAGTCGCCCATCGAAATGTTTTAAGAGTTGCACAAAACATCCGACGTGACCCTTTCGAGGAGTACCGCATGACCCCGTCCTTCGGCTATTGGCTGCTGGTGTACGCCGCCGTCGCCATCATCGCGCTGATCGTGTTGATCGCCCGTTATCGACTCAACCCCTTCATTGTCATCACCCTGGTCTCAATCGGCCTCGCGCTGGTGGCGGGCATGCCGGCGTCCGGCGTGGTTGGCGCCTATGAGGCCGGTGTCGGCAAGACGTTGGGGCATATTGCCCTGGTGGTGGCGCTGGGGACGATGCTGGGCAAGATGATGGCCGAGTCCGGTGGCGCCGAGCGGGTAGCGCGCACCCTGATTGACCGCTTCGGCGAGCGCAATGCGCACTGGGCGATGGTGTGCATTGCCTTTCTGGTGGGCTTGCCGCTGTTTTTCGAGTTCGGTTTTGTCTTGCTGGTGCCGATCGCTTTTACCGTGGCGCGCCGGGTCGGGGTGTCGATCCTGATGGTCGGCCTGCCGATGGTCGCCGGTCTGTCGGTGGTGCATGCGCTGGTGCCGCCGCACCCGGCGGCGATGCTGGCGGTGCAGGCCTACCAGGCCTCGGTAGGACAGACCTTGATGTATGCGATTGCCATCGGTATTCCCACGGCGATCATTGCCGGTCCCCTTTACGCCAAGCTCATCGTGCCGCACATCCAGTTGCCGGCAGAAAACCCGTTGGAGCGCCAGTTCCTCGACCGCGAGCCGCGCGCTCGCCTGCCCGGTTTTGGCATCACCATGGCCACCATCCTGTTGCCCGTGGTGCTGATGCTGATCGGCGGCTGGGCCAACCTGCTGTCCACGCCGGGCAGCGGCTTCAACCAGTTCCTGTCGTTCATCGGCAACTCGGTGATCGCTCTACTGCTGGCCACGCTGCTGAGCTTTTGGACCCTGGGCATTGCCCAAGGCTTCAGCCGCGAATCGATCCTCAAGTTCACCAGCGAGTGCCTGGCGCCGACGGCCAGCATCACCTTGCTGGTCGGCGCTGGCGGTGGCTTGAACCGGATCCTGGTGGACGCCGGCGTCACCGACCAGATCGTCAGTCTCGCCCATGAATTCCACCTGTCACCGCTGATCATGGGCTGGCTGTTCGCCGCGTTGATGCGCATCGCGACCGGGTCAGCTACCGTGGCCATGACCACCGCGTCGGGCGTGGTCGCGCCCGTGGCCATCGGCCTGGTTTATCCGCACCCGGAATTGCTGGTGCTGGCGACGGGGGCCGGCTCGGTCATCTTTTCCCACGTCAACGACGGCGGCTTCTGGTTGATCAAGGAATACTTCAACATGAGCGTGGCCCAGACCTTCAAGACGTGGACCGTACTGGAGACCATCATTTCAGTGGTCGCCTTCGGTCTGACTGTGGGCCTTTCCTACCTGATTTAACCGGAGCCGCTTGCCATGGACATCCTCTATCAGATCCGCGCCCGTCAGGACTCCTTCAGCGCCGGTGAAGGACGCATCGCTCGCCTGATGCTCGACGACGTAGGATTTGCCTCTGCCGCCAGCCTCGATGAGTTGGCGCAGAGGGCGGACGTCAGTACCGCGACGCTGTCGCGATTTGCCCGCAGCGTGGGTTGCCGTGACTTGCGCGACCTGCGCCTGCAACTCGCCCAGGCCAGCGGCGTAGGCAGTCGTTTCCTCGATCCGGCCAGCCCGCCGGCGCAGTCGGCGTTCTACCGGCAGATCGTCGGCGACATCGAGTCGACCCTCCATCAGCATCTTTCAGCGTTCGAAGAGTCGCGCTTTGCCGATGCAGTGAAGCTGCTGGGCAAGGCGCGGATGATTCACGCCTTTGGCATGGGCGGATGCTCGACGCTGTGCAGCGATGAACTGCAAGTGCGGCTGGTGCGTTTCGGCTACCCGGTGGCGGTGTGTCATGACCCGGTGATGATGCGCATCACCGCTGCGGGCCTGGATGAAGGGCACGCGGTGATTGCCTGCTCGCTGACCGGCATCACCCCCGAACTGCTCGAAGCCGTGGAGTTGGCGCGCAGCTATGGCGCGCGCGTCCTGGCGATCACCCGCGCCGACTCGACGTTGGCGCAACTGGCCGACGTGCTGCTGCCGCTGCAAGGGGTGGAAACCTCATTTATCTACAAACCCACGGCGGCGCGCTACGGCATGCTGCTGGCCATCGACGTGCTTGCCACCGAGCTGGCACTGGCCAATCCTGAAGACAATCAAGAACGTCTGCGGCGCATCAAACTCGCCCTGGACGATTACCGCGGCGGCGATGATCACTTGCCGCTGGGAGACTGAGATGCTGTACGACACGCTGATTCGCAACGCACTGGTCATCGACGGCAGCAATGCCCCGGGTTTTGGCGCCGACGTGGCGATTCTCGATGGCCGCATCGAGCGCATCGGCGACCTGCACGCCGCACGCGCTCATGAAGAAATCGACGCGGCGGGCCGGGTGTTGGCCCCGGGGTTCATCGACGTGCACACCCACGACGACACGGTAGTGATTCGCCAGCCGCAGATGCTGCCCAAGCTTAGCCAGGGCGTGACCACGGTGATCGTCGGTAACTGCGGCATCAGCGCGTCGCCGGTGAGCCTCAAGGGGGATCCGCCGGACCCGATGAACCTGCTTGGCACGGCCGCCGCGTTCGTTTACCCCACCTTCGCCGATTACCGCGCGGCGGTGGAAGCGGCGAACACCACTTTGAACGTCGCTGCCCTGGTCGGCCACACGGCGTTGCGCAGTAACCACCTGGACGATCTGTTTCGCACCGCCACGTCCGCTGAAATCTGCGCCATGCGCAAGCAGCTCCGTGAAAGCCTCGAAGCCGGCGCCCTCGGTTTATCCACAGGCCTGGCCTACGCCAGCGCATTCTCGGCGTCCACCGAAGAGGTGATGCAACTGACCGAGGAACTGACCGCCTTCGGCGCGGTGTACACCACCCATTTGCGCAGTGAATTCGAGCCGGTGCTGGAGGCCATGGACGAAGCGTTCCAGATCGGTCGCCATGCGCAATCCCCGGTCATCATCTCCCACCTCAAATGTGCCGGCGCCGGTAACTGGGGGCGCAGCCCGCAACTGCTGGCGCGTCTTGAGGAGGCCGCGAAAACCCACGCGGTCGGTTGCGATTGTTATCCCTATGCTGCGAGCTCTTCGACCCTGGACCTCAAGCAGGTCACCGACGCGCATCGCATTACCATCACCTGGTCCACGCCACACCCGGAGCAGGGCGGTCGGGACCTGATGGACATCGCCGCCGACTGGCGTGTCTCATTGCTGGACGCCGCCCGCCGACTGCAACCGGCGGGCGCGGTGTACTACGGGATGGACGAAGCCGACGTGCGAAAAATCCTCGCTCATCCACTGTCGATGGTGGGCTCCGACGGCTTGCCGGAGGACCCGTTTCCGCATCCGCGCTTGTGGGGGGCTTTCCCACGGGTACTCGGCCATTTCAGTCGCGATGTCGGGCTATTTCCCCTGCACACCGCCGTGCACAAAATGACCGGGTTGTCGGCGGCACGATTCGGCTTGAAGGCGCGGGGCGAGATCCGCGAAGGGCACTGGGCTGACCTGGTCTTGTTCGACCCGACCACCATTCGCGATGTCGCCAATTTCACGGATCCCCAACGGGCAGCCGAGGGCATCGACGGCGTGTGGATCAACGGCGTGCTGAGCTACAGCGAGGGGAAGGCGAACGGCAAACGCGTAGGGCGGTTCCTCGCGCGCGAGGGGGATCTGCACGACGGATTTCAGTAATGATTTCCGAGACCTGGGTCACGGTAGTGGCACATTGCAATTAAAGAATACCGGCAGGAAGCCGAAGTGCTGAGACTGGCCAAACTACAATCAAGCCCTTACCAGTCTGGGAGCAACGAAATGAGCTTCGGCAAAACCACCCCGATCCTGCGGATTTTCGATGAAAACAAGGCAGTGGAGTTTTACGTCGATTTTCTGGGTTTCAAGATCGACTGGCAGCATCGTTTCGAACCGAATTTCCCGCTGTACCTGCAAGTCTCCCGGGGTGAATGCGTGTTGCACTTGTCAGAGCATCATGGCGACAGCACACCCGGTGCTGCCCTGCGCATCGAGACCGATGAGCTGGAAGCGTTTCAGCAGCAGTTGTTGGCCAAGGACTACAAGTTCTCGCATCCACAGATCCAGGCCATGCCCTGGGGTAGCCAGGACATGACGATCCTCGATCCGTTTGGTAATCGGTTGGTGTTTACCAATGCGATTGCGGTGTGAGTATTAGATAGCTTGCTCGCGAAGAGGCCGAAACGTCAGACGCGGAAGTGGCTGACCATTTCCTGCAACTGACCACCCAGGCGCGCCAGTTCAACGCTGGACTTGGCGGTTTCATCGCTGGCCGCGGCGGTCTGTTCGGACACGTCGCGCACGTTGATGATGCTGCGGCTGATCTCTTCGGCCACCGCGCTTTGCTGTTCGGCGGCGGCAGCGATTTGCTGGTTCATCGACTGGATGTTCGACACCGTGCGGGTGATGTTGTCCAGGGATTCGCCGGCTTTGCGGGTCAGGGCCACGCTGCTGTCGGTAAGGCTGCGGCTGTTGTTCATCACCGCCGACACCTGTTGGGTGCCGTTCTGCAGGGCTGCCACCAGGCCTTCGATTTCCTCGGTGGATTTCTGCGTACGCTGCGCCAGGCCACGGACCTCGTCGGCGACCACGGCAAAACCGCGACCGGCTTCACCGGCGCGCGCAGCCTCGATGGCGGCGTTGAGTGCCAGCAAGTTGGTCTGTTCCGCGACGGCCTTGATCACGTCCATGACGCTGCCAATCTTGTCGCTTTCCTGTTGCAGCACACCCATGGCTTCGGTGGAACGCACCACTTCGGTGGCCAGGCGTTCGATTTGGGCAATCGCTTCGTTGACCACTTTATCGCCTTCGCGAGCTTCGCCGTCAGCGGCGGCTGCCGCTTGCGAGGCTTCTTCGGCGTTGCGTGCCACTTCCTGAACGGTGGCGGTCATCTCGTGCATCGCGGTGGCCACTTGATCGGTCTCGATCTTCTGGCTGTTCACACCGGCGCTGGTCTGGCTGGTCACGGCCGACAATTCTTCTGCTGCACTGGCGATCTGGGTCACGCCATCGCGGATGCCGCTGATCAGGTTGCGCAGGGTCACACCCATGCGAGCGATGCCTTGCTGCAATACGCCGAGTTCATCACGGCGAGTAACCTTGACGTCGTGGGACAGGTCGCCACCCGCGATGCGCTCCACCACGGCCAGCGTTTCACGCAGTGGACCGGTGATCTGGCGGGTAATGAGCACGGCGGCAATGATGCCGACCACCAAGGCCAGCAAGGTGCTGATCAGTTGCAGGGTACGGGCTTGCGCACTTTCGGCGTCGCGGCGATCAAGCTGGATTTGGTACAGCTGCTCGCTGAGACTGACGATCGTATTGCCCTGATCGGTCATCTCCTTGCGGGCCTGCACCACGTCGTTGTTGGTCGCCTTGTACGCGCGCACGGCGGTGCGGTAGTCGGTCAGCGCTTTTTCAAGTTGACGCAGGGCGTCTTGCTGAGTGACGGCAAAATGCACATTGAGCTGTTCCAGGCTGGCGACGGCGGCGTCCAATTGGTTGGCAGCCTTGAGCTCGGTGTCGGCGTTGACGGCGGCGGTGTAGCCTCGCACTTCGTAGCGCGCCAGGATGAACGCTTCCTTGGCCGCGGTAATGGCCTGGAATTGCTCGAAACGCTGATCGCTCAACGGCATCTGCTGAACTTCGGTGCTGATGGCATTGATCAGGGTGTTCGCGGTCTGCGCGTTGGCGGTCATCACATCGCGCGCCGTATTGCCGGCGCGGTAGGCACCTCGCATTTTTTCCAGGGAAATCCGGTATGCAGCGATCAGCGCAGCTTGCTCGTTAAGCAGCTTGAGGTTTTCCGGGCTCTTGAATTTATCCAGCACTGCCTTCTGTTGAGCGGCGAAGGCATCGAGGTTCACCTGCACGTTCTGCGCGGTGGTCTCGTCACCGTTGGCCAGCATGTATTGCAGACGGGCCACGCGCAGCTTGGTCAGGCCCGCGTTGAGCTGGGTGATGTCGCTCATCCAGTTGCTGCGGTCGATCAGGCCACCCAGGCTTGTCCAGCCAGTGAGGGCGAGTACGCCGGTGAGCACCAGGACCAGGCCGAAACCCAGGCCCAGCTTCATGTTCATGCTGATGTTACCGAACCAGCTATTCATCAAATTCCTCCAGGAACGTTGCGCTGCGGTCGTCGAGTGGCTGGAAGATTGTTGTTTTTCGTAGCCAAAAGGTGTGTGAAAGGCTTGTATCGGCAGCGGGGCGGGATAGCTGAATGGTTTCTGTCAGACAAATCTGTAACAAGGCTTATGCGCGGGCATTGAGCTTTTTTTCACATGGGTTTCACCCGGGGCCGACGCTCGTCTCTTTACCCTCGCGGCATCCAATGAGTGTGGTGCATGCCTGCGAGGCCTGATGTGGAATTGAGACTGAGTGTATTCGGGGTAAAACGCTCGATTGACCTGAGCCGTTGGACCCGCTATCGAAATGCCGCAGTGGTGGTCGCTTCGGCCTTGCTGGTCATTCCGTTGACAGTGTGGCTGTTGCGGCCCGCCGCCGTGCCTGACCTGGCCCATGGCAATGTCGCTGGCGCACAGGCGTTAGTGTCCGAGTGGGCGAAGGGCGATGTGATTGTGCTGGTGCGTCACGTCGAACGCTGCGATCACTCCAGAGCCGCGTGCCTGACGGGCAATGACGGCATCACTGATCGCTCGCGCAGTGTCGCGGTGAGTGTCGGGGCGCAGTTCGAGCAGTTGGGGTTGGGCAACGCCGACATCTACAACAGCCCGATGACCCGCACGGCGCAAACGGCGGGTTTCATGTTCAACAAGGTGAGTGCGAACGACGACTGGCTGGTCAGTTGCCGGGGCACGATGCTGCGTGATGCGTTGGCGCACAAGGTGCCCGGGCGCAACCTGGTGCTGGTGACCCACAGCGAATGCATGTCGCAGATGGAGAAAGACCTCAAGCTGCCTGCCGCGAACCTGGGTTATGGCGCTTCGCTGTTTGTTTCCGCACAAGCCTTGCAGGCACCGCGCATGCTTGGCTTTATCGAGGCGTCCGACTGGCGTACGGTGGCATTCCAATGAGTGCGTCCGTGCGTTTTTATGCCTGGAACTTCGGTGTCCCGCTGGCCTGCGCTGCGGTGGTGTTTTTGCTGTTCGACATGACCCGCATCGACATCGCGTTCAGCAACCTTTTTTATGATCCGGTCACCCATACCTTTCCACTCGATCAGGTTCACTTTTTTGAGCGACTGACCCACAAGTGGGCGCGGATCATTCCGAACTGGACGGCGGAAATCGCCTTGATCGGCGCGATGTTGTCGTTTGTCTGGCCGTTGATCAATCCAGGCAAACGTCCTCGTCTTGCCGGTTTTCTCGAACGTTGCAAGCTGGCGCCCGTCCTGCGATTTGCCGCCGAGCATCGTCGGGACTTCTGGTTTGTGGTGTTCGCGTTTGCCATTTGCACCGGTGTCATCCATTTCCTCAAATCCCACACCAGCGTGTATTGCCCAATCGAGACGACGCTCTACGGTGGGAAAATGGCCCACATCGAGTGGTACAGCAACTTCCAGCTGTTCAGGGAAGCGGGTGATGGACGTTGCTGGCCGGGCGGACATGCGTCAGGTGGGTTCACCATGCTCGCCTTGTATTTTGTTGCGCGGCGGTATCGGTGGCGGTTTTCCAAGGCTCTGATGTATGGCTCGTTGTTGCTGGGTTTTGTGTATGGCACAACGCGGGTTTTGCAGGGTTGGCACTATATGTCTCATACCTTCTGGGCCGGGGTTTTCGTGTGGCTGGCGTGTTTGCTGACGGCGTTGGCGTTTTATGGGCGAGCGCGGTTGGAGGTTCCGGTGTTGCGCGCTCCGCCGAAGAACCGTGTCGGAGCGGGCTCCCCCGCGAAGGCGGCCTGACGCTCCTACAGGGGCCCCTCACTGGCCAACAAAAAAATAATCCTGGCGCCCCACTCGCATCTGCTTCACCACTTTCAACGGCGCCTGCGGTGGCGAATCCGCCGCCATGACCGCGATGTTGGACGGTGACGCGCTCAGGAAGTCATGCAGCTGCGCTTGCGTATCCAGCCCCTTGAGCACGCTCTGGGTATAGAACACGCTGGCGCCGCCCACCCTTTCATTGGCTTGAAACATTGCCACGGTCTTGCCATTGGCTTGCATCGTTTGAATCTGCTGCGTCAGGGGCAGGAACGATAGCTTGCGATCCGCGTGAGGCAGTACCCATTGCGCGGCCGTCAGGTAGCTGGCGATCACCACCGCCAGCACGCCGATAGCCAGGCTTCGACTATGGCGAGCGATGCGGCCCCGCAGGTTCGAGGCGCGTTCGTGTTGTTTGAGTCGTTCGAACAGGACTGCCGCATATTCAGCGGCAATCACCGCCGCCGCCGGTGTCATGGACATCAGATAGACGGTGCGCTTGCTCGACGCCAGGGTGAGCATGAGGAACTGCGCCAGTATCCACAGGGTGAAAAACAGCAGGTAACGGTTGGCCATCAGGCTTTTACGGAAATGCCAAAGGCCCAGGTACACCAGAATGTTCCAGGGCAAGAATGCCTGGGGCAATTTGGCCAGGTAGTAGTAAAACGGTTCGTAATGCCCCGCTTCCACAAACGAACCGCTGAAGCGCCCCACACTGTTGGTCAACAACACTTCCTGCAAGGCTTGCGCGCCCCCGCGCTGATACAGCACCGCGAGCCACATCAGCAGCGGCAGCAGCCCCACCAGCGTCAGCAGGCCGGGCCGTAGCCAGTGGCGCAATGTCAGGCGTTTGTCGATCAGACTCTCGGTCAACAAGTAGGCGAAGATCACCACCCCCGGCAGGGCCAGGCCCAACACGCCTTTGCTCAGTGTCGCAATGGCGATTCCGCTGGCAAAGAGCAAGGCGTTACCGAGTCGTGGTTGCCGATGTCCCTGGAAAAACGCCAGCAACGCCATGCTCACGCCCAGGGCCAGCAAGGCGTCTTCGCCCACGCCCCGCACATTGCTCCAGTAACTGGCCATGGTTGCCAGCAACATGGCCGCCGTCCAGGCAACCGCCTGCGGCCTGCCGAGTCGTCGCAGCAGGGCGTACAGCAACATCACGCTGAACAACCCGGCAAACGCCGACGCCAGCCGCACTGCCCACGGTGTGCCGCCGAACGCACGGATCGCCCCGGCATCCAGCCACAGGCTCAGGGGCGGTTTCTCCAGAAACGGTTGGCCGAACAGTCGCGGCGTCACCCAGTCGTTGTCCAGGTGCATCTGCATGGCAATCCCGGCGACGCGGGCTTCAGTGGAACCTTGCAACTGGTGATGACCCAGCGCGAAGAAAAACAGCACAGCCGCCAGCAGGAACAACGACGAGACGGGACGCGACATGGTGTGTGACTACCCAAGGGAGATCCCCTGAGCATACCGGGCAAATGCTTAACGAATTGTGAATGGGCCCTCGACCAAACCGCCTCGAAACGCTTTCCACCCGACAAAAAAAAGCCCGCGGGAGGGCGGGCAAACCATAGTTTCTTGAATGAGCGCGGGCAATGTAACGGTTGGTGAACGGCGATGGGGTGAAGAAAAATTTATCTGTGGAGCTGAGGACCCTTATGCTAGCCTCAATCAATGATTTCATTGATTGCGCGGGGGCGATATGGCCAGCATCACAATTAGAAACCTGGACGCTCAAGTCAAAGAACAATTGCGCATTGCGGCTGCTCACAACGGGCATTCGATGGAGGAAGAAGCGCGCCTGATCCTGGGTAAAGCCTTGGCGAGCGTAGATCGTACTGGGGGACTGGGGAGTCGGATTCATCATAGATTCAAAGCGACGGGCGGGGTTGATCTCGATCTTCCAACAAGGCACGAGAAAGCGACTGCGGTGGATCTCTCTGAATGATAGTGCTCGATACCAATGTTCTTTCTGAGTTCATGCGTAGCGAGCCTGACAGCCGAGTACTGGCTTGGGTCGATGAGCAACCGGCCATGGATCTGGCAATCACTGCTGTTACTGTCGCAGAAATTCTCCACGGTATAGCCCGACTGCCCTTCGGTAAGCGTAAACAGAAGCTGGAAGCTCATGCCATGGCGATGTTCGAAGAAGACTTCGTCGGGCGCATTCTGCCATTCGATGCCCATGCTGCCGTGGAGTACGCCAACCTCGTTGCCGTCGCTGAAGCAAAGGGGCGCGGGGTGTTGATGGCTGACGCGCAAATTGCCGCCATTTGCCGAAATCATGGCGCTTCTATCGCCACTCGCAATGTTCGGGACTTCGAGTGTTCCGGCATTGAGGTGATCAATCCATGGGATGTCTGAGTCCCATGAATAGATCGGCAATCGGAAGGACAGCGCACTCATCAACCCGATGCGCTGCCTCCATCATTCTCAAAAATCGTACTTGAAATCCGTCATCACATTGCGCGACGTGACTCAATAGGTCAGTTATTGACAGGTGGGTCATTATGTCAATTTAATGACGATCTTTAATTGGATCCATAATTTTCGTCATGACAAAGACAAACTATTGACAGTGTGATGTCATTCACACATTATCTGCGCCGCTCTTATGGCATACCGCCATAAACTCGTCGTTCATCTGATGTATTTTGAACCTTCGAGAACAGGTCGATGTCGCATCGCATGCGCATTGGGCCAAGTGCTATCAGTCGGGTCCTGCTCCACAGAAACACCGTTTTACGGACGTTACATTCGCAGTGTCCGATTGAATCTTCAGGAAGAAACTTCATGTCTGATGGACGAATACTGGTTACCGGCGGTGCAGGATTCATTGGGTCGCACTTGGTAGAAGCGTTGCTGGGCAAAGGCTACAAAGTTCGCGTACTCGATAACCTGTCGACCGGGAAGGTAGGCAATTTGCCGGTGGGCAACGCCAACCTGAATCTGGTGGTGGGTGATGTCGCGGACAGTGTCGTGGTCGAGCAGGCCATGCGTGATTGCACGGCCGTGGTGCACCTGGCGGCAGTGGCTTCGGTGCAGGCATCGGTGGACGACCCGGTCGGCACCCATCAAAGCAATTTCGTGGGCACCCTTAATGTGTGCGAGCACATGGCCAAGTCCGGAATCAAGCGCGTGGTGTTCGCATCCAGTGCAGCGATCTACGGCAACAATGGCGAAGGGACGGCCATTGATGAAGACACCCCAAAATCTCCCCTGACCCCGTACGCCAGCGACAAGTTGTCCAGCGAGTATTACCTGGATTTCTATCGCCGCGCACATGGTCTGGAGCCGGTGATCCTGCGCTTCTTCAATATCTTCGGACCGCGTCAGGATCCTTCTTCGCCGTATTCCGGGGTGATCAGCATCTTCACCGAGCGGGCCATGGCCGGCAAACCGGTGGCGATTTTCGGTGATGGCGAACAAACCCGTGACTTCGTTTATGTACAGGACCTCGTAAGTATTCTCGTACAAGCTGTGGAGGCAGACGAGGTGAGCCCTGGCGCGGTGAATGTCGGGCTCAGTCGCGCCACCAGCCTTAACGATCTGATCACCGAACTGGGCAACGCCACCGGCACGCCGTTGACGGTGAACTATCAGGCTGCGCGCCAGGGCGACATCCGCCACTCGCGCGCTGACAACACGCGTTTGCTCCAGCGTTTTGCGCTCCCGGCGCCGACTTCCATCGGCGAAGGTTTGGCGCAGTTGCTGCGCAGTTTGTAAATCTGCCCGGCCCGATTCAGACGTCCGAGCAGTACCGGTTCAGTCAATTCAAGAGTGAATTATGCACATCGTTTTTCGCAGGACACGCCTACGTGCCCTTGCCAAGCGCCTGTTTGCGGCGCTGGCAATCTTCGCGAGCGGGCCGACTGTCCAGGCTTCAGCCTTGCCCCAACCGGCCAGCGTGGTTTTTTGGTACGCCGATCAACCGCCGCTGTCCGAGCTGGCGCAGTTCGACTGGTCGGTGGTCGAGCCGGGGCACATGACGGCAAGCGACGTCAAAACCCTGCGCAAATTGGGCAGTCACCCATTTGCTTACGTGTCCATTGGCGAATTCGATGGCAGCAAGACTGAAATCGACAAGGCCGGCTTGCGCAAGGCGATCAGCCCAGTGCGTAACGACTCCTGGAACAGTCAGGTCATGGACCTCACCTCGCCAGCCTGGCGTGAACATTTGCTGGGCCGCGCCAAGACCTTGCAGGCCGAAGGTTACGACGGGCTGTTTCTGGACACCCTCGACAGTTTCCAATTGCTGCCCGAAGCCTCGCGTGAAGCACAGCGCGTGGCCCTCGCCAGCCTGTTGCGTGAAATGCACAAACGCCAGCCAGGCCTGAAGCTGTTTTTCAACCGTGGCTTCGAAGTGCTGCCCGAGCTTGATGGCGTTGCGTCGGCGGTCGCGTTCGAATCCATGTACGCCGGTTGGGACGCCGCAGCCAAGCGCTATCGCCCGGTTCCGGAAGCCGATCGCCAGTGGCTGCTCGGTGAGTTGCAACCGCTGCGTGCCAAGGGCATCCCCCTGGTGGCCATCGACTACCTGCCACCTGAGCGCCGCGACGAGGCACGCAAGTTGGTCAAACGCTTGCGTGACGAGGGGTTCATTCCTTTCATCAGCACGCCTGAACTGGATTCGATAGGCGTCAGCAACATCGAGGTGCAGCCGCGCCGCATCGCCATGGTCTACGACCCGCGCGAAGGCGACCTGACTGTCAACGTCGGTCATTCCCTGCTGGGCGGTTTACTTGAATACCTCGGCTACCGAGTCGACTACCTGGCCGTCGACAATTTGCCCGAACATCGCTTCAGTGGTTTGTACGCCGGCATCATCACCTGGATGAGCAGTGGCCCGCCGCAGGACAGCACCGGCTTCAACCGGTGGCTGGGCAAGCGCCTGGACGAGAAAGTGCCGTTGGCGTTCATGGCCGGCCTGCCGGTCGAGGACAAAGCGTTGCTCAAACGCCTGGGGCTGAACCTGGCGCCACCGGCTGGCGTGCAAACGCTGAGCATCACCTATCAGGACAAATCACTGATCGGTGCGTTCGAAGCGCCGGTGCAGCCACGTTCCCGTGAGCTGAGCGCGGTTTCCGTGCTGCCTCAAGGGCCGAAGGCCGCATTGTTGCTGACCGGCAAGGGCGGCCAGACCTTCGCGCCGGTTGCCATTGGCGAATGGGGTGGCTTGGCGCTGGCGCCGTACGTGCTTGAAAGCAACAACGAACGCAGCCGCTGGATCCTCGATCCGTTCGCCTTCGTCCAGGCCAGCCTGCGTCTGCCGGCACAACCGCGTCCGGACACCACCACCGAGAACGGTCGCCGCATCGCCACGGTGCACATCGATGGTGATGGTTTTCCTTCGCGCGCCGAAGTGCGTGGCTCGCCCTACGCCGGTAAACAGGTGCTCACCGATTTCATCCGGCCCAACCCGTTCCTGACCTCGGTGTCGATCATCGAAGGCGAGATTTCGCCGCGTGGCATGTACCCGCACCTGGCCCGCGAACTGGAGCCGCTAGCGCGTGATTTGTTCGCCGACCCCAAGGTCGAAGTCGCCACCCACACCTTCAGCCACCCGTTTTACATGCAGCCGGACAAGGCTCAGGAAGACGAGGATTTCAGCGCCGAGTACGGCTTGAAAATGGCCATTCCGGGTTACGACAAAATTGATTTTCGCCGCGAGATTGTCGGCTCGCGCGACTACATCAACCAGAACCTCACTACACCGGAAAAACCGGTGAAAATGGTGTTCTGGCCGGGCGATGCCCTGCCGTCGGCGGCCACCATCAAGTTGGCCTACGACGCCGGCCTGAAGAACGTCAACGGCGCCTCGACCATGCTCACCAAGGCGAGGCCATCGCTGACCGGCTTGAACCCACTGTTGCGCCCCACCGAAGGTGGCTTGCAGTACTACGCGCCGATCATCAACGAGAACGTCTACACCAACTTATGGAAGGGGCCTTATTACGGCTTCCGTGATCTGGTCGAGACGTTCGAACTGACCGACAGCCCGCGCCGCTTGCGTGGCCTGCACCTGTATTACCACTTCTACTCAAGCACCAAGCAAGCCTCGATCAAGGCGATGGACGAAATCTACGCCTACATGCGCGAACAACAACCGCTGTCGTTGTGGATGAGCGATTACCTCGACCGCTTGCACGGCCTGTATCAAGCGAGCCTTGCGCGCACCGCCGACGGCGACTGGCAGGTTCGTGGCATGGATGCGCTGCGCACCCTGCGAATCGACCCGCAACTCGGCTGGCCCGACCTGCGCCGCTCGCAAGGCGTGGCCGGTGTGCGTGACTTGCCGCAAGGGCGCTACGTGAGTTTGAGCAGTGATCAGGCGTTGCTCGCCCTGCGTGCTGATCGCGACCCGCGCCCGGCGCTGGAGGAGGCTAATTTGCCGTTGCAGGACTGGCGTTACCTGGATGACAAGCGCGTGAGTTTTTCGTTTGCCGGGCAGGTTGACCTGACCTTCTCGGTACGCTCGGCCAGTGCTTGCCGGGTCGAGGTGGATGGGCAGCGTTTCGCCGGCAAGGCCGCTGCCGGCCTGTGGACTTTTCAACTCCCAATGAAGCAGGTGAGTAATGCCCAACTCGTCTGCAACTAAAAACAGCCGCCTGCTCAATCCCTGGGCACTGGCGGTGGTGGCGGTCACCGTGGGCGGGTTGCTGTGGGCAACTTTCCAGCGTGAGGAAGTGTTCCAGCCTGATGGCGGTGAGCCGGACGCCGTCTCGGCCAACTACGCCGAGCTGTTGCTGACAGCGCACCCGGATGACGATCACCTGCGCTTGCAGTTGATCGATCTGTTGATCAGCCTCGGCGACTACGCCAAGGCCCGTCAGCACCTGGAAGCGTGGCCGGCGCCGGTGGGTCCGGTGCAGGCTTACTACCGGCTGGAGCTGGATGCGCTGGAAGCGGCGAACAGTGAAGAGCCTGGCGTGCGGGAGGCGCTGGTCGAGCGGCTGCAGAAGTTCGATCACCGCCGTTTGTCCCTGGCGCAATTGCAGAGCCTGGCCAAACTGGCGCTGACGCTACAGGCGCCGGCCTTCGCCGCCACGGTGTATGAAGAAATCGCCGCGCGCGATCCAAAACAACGTACCGAGGCGCTGAAGTCCGCCGCGCAATGGCATCTGGCGGGCGAGCAACCGGGCAAGGCGGCAGACATTTATCTGCAACTGAGCAAGGACAGCTCGCAACCTGCCGAGCACCGCGAGTACGCGCATCTGGCATTCAGCAGCTTGCTGGCGGCGGATCGCGGCGCCGAGGCGGCGCAGGTGCTCGCCGACGAACTCGACCAATTGCAGAACCCGGAGACCGATGCACCCTGGATCGAGCAGGGCGTCGACGTCGCGATGGGCAACAAGCGCTTTGATCTGGTGCAGCGCTTCATCGCCCAGTGGCGGGTGCTGCAGCCGGATAACCCGCACATTCTGCGCAAGGAATTCACCACGCAACTGGCCATGAACGATCTGGCCGGTGCTTGGGAGAGTGGCCAGCAATTGCTGCTGGAGTTCCCGCAAGAGCAGCCGTTGCTGGAACAGATGGCTCGCCTGGCTGAATGGCGCGGGGATATCGAATCGGCACTCGATTTCTGGATGCGCCTGCTGGCGCTGAACGACACGCCACCGGTGCGTGAGCACGCGTGGCGCCTGGCAATCGCACAGTTCGATTTCGATCGCGCGATCCCGTTGCTTGAAGGCATCGCCAACCATCGCGCGCTGACCGATCCCGAGCTGGACGCGGTGACCTACGCTCACGAGTCGCGCGGCACCCCGGAAAAGGCCGAAGCCTGGTTGCACACCTATGTGCGCCAATACCCCAAGCACCGACTGGCGTGGATGCGGCTGTTGCAGAACCTCGAAAACACCGGCCAGTACGCAGTCAAGGCCCGCGTGTACAAGGATTACTCGAAGCGTTTTGACCTGACCATTCCCGAGCGCATCGACTGGGCCGGCACTCACCTCAAGCTGTTTGATAATCAGGCGGCGTGGAACGTATTGCTGGTCAAGAACAGTGACAAGATCACCGACAAGGACTACTGGACCACCCGCGCCGCGTTGGCCTGGGACCTGGAGCTCGATGATGAATTGCGTGCGTCCCTGGAGAAGCTGCTGGCCATCAAGGGCTCGCTCAACTCCAACGATGAGTCGCACCTGATCGCCGGTTATCGCCAGAGCAATCCGCGCCGGGCGCTGGAGTTGCTGATCGACAGTTGGCAGCGTACCCGCAGCCCGATTCGCCTGGTCGATGCCTTGCTGCTGGCCCAGGAACTGGAAGACTGGTCGAAGGTGACCGAACTCTTGAAAGAGGCCGAGCAGGATCCGGCCATCTTTGAGCAAGATCAGGTGCTCGGCGTGCGCGGTGCCTTGGCAATGCACGAAGGCCAGCCTGAAGAGGCCAAGCGCCTGTACCTGCTCGGCTTGTCCAAGTATCCGGATGAAAACCTGTTCCGCGAGCGCCTGATGTGGCTCTACGTCGACCAGGGCAACACCGCCGAGCTCAAGCCGTTGCTGACTCAGTGGAAAGCCCGGGCCCGTAACGATCAGGTCATGTGGCTGGCGTTCGCCAGTGCCAACCAGTTGCTCGGTCGCAACAGCGAATCGCTGGCCTGGTATCGCCTGTACATCAAGAACACACCGAACGACTGGCTGGTGCAGGCGGCTTACGCCGATGCGCTGTACGACGCGGGTTACCAGGATGCGGCCCAGCGCCTGCGCCTGAAACTGCTACGCAGCCCCGAGGCTGAAAACGCCCAGCCGTCCAAGGAACGCTACAGAACCTGGCTGCGTTTGATGAGCAGCAGCTATTCGCCAGCCAAGGCCCAACAGGAAGTGGCCAAGCGTCAGGACGGCTCGCCGGCCATGCTGCAGCTGTGGTTCGACCGCTTGCTGGCACGCCTGGACGCGACCAACCAGGAATCGCAGAAGGATGCGTGGCTGGATTGGGCGAAAAGCCAGGGCCTGAAGGTGGACCGCTATGAGCAGATCCAGCAGGCTTTGCGCAGCCGCAACAAAGCCCAGGTCGAGACGCTGTTGGCCAGCAGCGACCTCAACCCGGCACAACGGGCTCAAGCCCTGAGTCGCCTGGGGCGGGTCAATGAAGCACTGGAAACCAACCTCGAAGCGCTGGGTGACGATCAGCCCGAAACGGTTCAGGAGCAGTTGCGCCGTCAGGCGGTGGAGATCCATGAAAGCACGCCGCAAGGTGCACTGTTGTCCTGGCAGGATCAGGATTTTGGTGGCATCGCCTTCGACGCGCCGCGCCTGCAAATCGCCCACAACATCGGTGACAATTGGTACGCCGACCTCGAGCTGGAGCAGGGCACCTACGACGGTGACGACGTGATCGGCTCGCGCATCGGCACTGAGCGCAACGCCGCCCTGACCCTGATTCGCCCGGTGGAAAACGGCAGCTACAAACTGTTCGCCGATACCAGCCAGCGCAAGGACGATGACCGTAATGGCCTGGGCCTTTCCCGCAGTTGGCAGTTGGGCGTCAGCGATGAGCTGGAAACCGGCGTGGACTGGCATCGCAAGAGCGAGGACAGCGGCCTGATGCGTGCCTTTGGCGAGCAGGATCGCCTGTGGCTGGGCGGTCGTCATAGCCTCAGCGCTCGCGATCAGTTCAGCTGGGAAATCGCCAAGCGCTCGTTCTCTACGCGTGCCGGTGACAGCCTGGGCAATGGTGAGGCGTTGAAGGCCGAGTTCAACCATACGCTGGAATTCGCAGGCCCCAACTGGACCGTGCGCAGCGGTGTCGACTATCAGCACAATAATGTGAACGACAAGCGCCTGGATTATCTGTCCAGTCTTAAAGACGGGCCGGTCATCAGAGGTATCGACGAGAACGGTGACTCCGATCCTGACGATACAGTCCTGGCCAGCGACCTGCTGCAAAGCCGCTACGGCCAACTGTATGTCGGCAGCACCTGGCGTCGCGGCATTCCGGGCGCGCTGGTGCGCACCAAGCCGCAATACACCTGGCTGGTGGACGTGACGGCGGGCTGGCAGTGGCTGGATCAAACCTTCAACTACGGCCTCAACACGGGTATCGGTTTTGAAGTATTGGGTGACGACGAGTTGGCCCTGACCGTCGGTTACCAGTCCGCGCCACAAGGCGGGGATGGCAAATCGGGCGGAACACTGGGTGTGAGCTACGGCGTGCGGTTTGGGCGCTGATCATGGAATGTCTACGGAGAAAAACTATGCAAGCAATTCGTAATCTGGGCCTGGCCCTCGCCGCCCTGGTCGTCGCCGGTTGCGCCAGCTTCACCGATGAGGTCAGCCCGAACCTGCCGCGCAATGCGCAGTGGGGCATCGTGCCGATGGTCAACTATTCGCAGACGCCGCAGGCCGGTGAGCGCAGTGAGCAGATCCTGCTCAGCGTGCTCAGCAGCCGTGGCCTGCAACCGCGTGTCTACCCGGCAAGCGCCCAGGGCGAACAGGCACTGATGGACGACAACGAGCGCCTGGCTGGCGCCCTGGAGTGGGCGCGCGAGCAGAAGCTCGACTATGTCATCTCGGGCTCCGTTGAAGAGTGGCAGTACAAGAACGGTCTGGATGGCGAGCCAGCGGTGGGTATCAGCCTGCGTGTGCTCGAAGCCGAAAGCGGCCGTGTGCTGTGGAGCAAGAGCGGCGCTCGCGCCGGTTGGTCCCGTGAAAGCCTGGCGGGCACTGCGCAGACCGTCCTCGACAAACTTGTTGGCGCCCTTCGGTTCGAGTAATCGCAATGAATTCTCCCCACATGGATTACAGCCTGGCGCCGCAAGCGAGCGGCCCGGTGTCCTGGCTGGAAACGCTGTTGGTAACCGGCCTGGCCATCGGCCTGGGCCTGTGGCTGACCCCGGCTGACCCGTTGCAGATTCACGGCGGTTTCCCCTGGCCGATTCTTGCGCCGATGCTGCTGGGCGTGCGCTACGGGTTTGTCCGTGGCCTGTTCAGCGCCGGCCTGCTGGTGCTGGCGATGTTTGCCATGCGCCATTTCGGGTTGGCCGGTTACGAGCAGATCGACTCGTCCTTCATCGTCGGCGTGCTGGTGTGCGGGATGCTGGTGGGGGAGGTTCGCGACCTGTGGATGCGGCGCCTGGAGCGTCTGCAAATGGCCAACGAATACCGCCAGTACCGTCTCGACGACTTCACCCGGGCGCACCAGATTCTGCGTGTTTCCCACGACCTGCTCGAGCAGCGCGTGGCGGGCAGCGACCAGAGCCTGCGCAGCTCCTTGCTGGGCCTGCGGGAAAAACTGCGCGTGATGCCCGACGCCGGCGATGCACTGAGCGCACTGGCAGAGCCGATCGTGGCGATGCTGGCCCAATACGGAGCCCTGCGCGTGGCCGGTCTTTACCGCGTCGACGAGCGTGGCGACAAGGTCTTGCCGCAGGCGCTGGCGACCATCGGCGTGATGGGCCCGTTGAGCACCGAGGACGGTCTGGTCAAACTGTGCCTGGAGCGCGGCGAACTGGTGAGCGTGCGTCAGGAGCTGATCGATGCGGGCACCTCTTCGCAGTTCTCGTCCTTGCAGGCATGCATTCCGTTGATCGATGCCGAAGGCCGCTTGCTGGCGATCCTCGCGGTGCGGCAGATGCCGTTCTTCGCGTTCAAGGATCGCACCCTGAGCCTGCTGGCCTTGCTCGCCGGGCACATCGCCGACCTGTTGCGTCGCGACCCGCAAGTGCTGCAACTGCCCGATGCACGCGCCCAGCAATTCACCTTGCAGCTCAAGCGTTCCCTGGCGGATGCCGACCAGCACCAGTTGCCGGCCGGCCTGTTCGCCTTTGAAATGACCCGCGCCAACGAAGAGCTGACGCGCCTGATGGAGCGCAGCCAGCGTGGTCTGGACTTGCATCTGCCGGTGGTCAACAACCGCGATCACAAGTTGTTGCTGGTGCTCCTGCCGTTGACCAGCCCGCAAGGTACGGAAGGTTACCTGTCCCGAATCAACCTGTTGCTGCATGAGCACTTCGGTATCGAAAGCGACATGCAAAGCCTGGGCGTGAAGGTCATGCCGTTCAATCTCGAGCCTGGCGTCGACCGCCAGGAGCTGCGTAATTTCCTGTTCAACGAGTGTGGCCTGAATGATCAGCAAGTGGCTGTTTAGCGCAGCGTTGTTGTTAGAAGGCGGCAGTTGGGCCACGTTGTGGCTGGCGGCCCCCGAGCTGCAGCAATTGCTGATGTTCACCGTCAGCCATGCACTGGCGTGCGCGATGCTGTGTGGCGCGGTGTGGCTGCTGCTGCCGGCGCGCTACCGTGCGCCGTTGCCCTGGAGCCCGCTGTTCATTTTCAGCCTGGCGTTCTTCATTCCGGTGATCGGCATGCTGGGCGTCGTCCTGTCGATCTTCCCGGCGCTGTACCTGCCACGCAAACGCGACAAGCAGGAGTGGCAAGCGGTGGGCATCCCGAGCCTGCCGTATCGCGCGCAACAGCAACTGCATTCGCCGATCTTCGCCGATGGCGGTTTGCAGGACGTGTTGCGTCACGCCCCGGACCCCGACCAGCGCCTGGCGGCCTTGCTGGCCACGCGGCGCATGCAGGGCAAGGAAGCCGTGCTGATTCTCAAGCTGGCCCTGGGCGACCCGAGCGATGACGTGCGCCTGCTGGCGTACTCGATGCTCGACAAGCAGGAGAGCGACATCAACCTGCGCATCCAGATCGCCCTCGGGCAATTGGTGGGCGCCAGTCCCTCCGCCGCCGGCGCGCTACACGGCACCCTGGCGCGATGGTACTGGGAGCTGGCCTATTTGGGCCTGGCGCAGGGCAGCGTGCTGGATCACGTGCTCAGCCAGGCCAGCGAACATGCCGAGCAAGGCCTGCAAGCGGGCGAGGGCGGTGAGCTGTTTTTGCTGGCCGGGCGTATCGCCCTGGTGCGTGGCGATGTCGAGCGCGCCGAAGTGCTGTTGCACCAGGCCCAGGACAGCGGCATGGACCCGGCGCAGATTCTGCCATTCCACGCCGAACTGGCGTTCGAAGCCGGGCGCTATGACGAAATCCCCGGACTGCTGGCGCAACTTCCCGAGAAAACCCGCCAGCGACCACCGTTCGCTGAGCTGGTGAGGAGCTGGACATGAGTCAACAGCAAGAGGCGCCGTTGGCCGACATTTGCCTGCTGCTCGAGGGCACCTGGCCTTACGTGCGCGGCGGCGTGTCGAGCTGGATTCACCAGATGATCCTCGGCTTGCCCGAACTGACCTTTTCGGTGATGTTCATCGGCGGTCAGCGCTCCGCCTATCCGACGCGACGCTACGAAGTGCCGTCGAACGTGCTGCACATCGAGGAAGTGTTTCTCGAGGACGCGACCCGACCGGTCAACACCCGCGGCACCCCGCGCGAAGCCGATCAACAGCAACTGATGGACCTGTATCGTTTCCTGCATCACCCCGATGCACCCGAGCCCGAGTTGGGCGAACGTTTGCTCAATTGCATCGCCGAGGGTCAGATGACCCTCGATGACGTGCTGCGCAGCCGTGCGAGTTGGGAAGCGCTGAGCGAGGGCTATCTGCTGCACTGCGCCGACCCGTCGTTCGTCAACTATTTCTGGACCCTGCGCTCCATGCAGTCGCCGCTGCTGATGCTCGCTGAAGCCTCACGCAAGATGCCCCGTGCGCGCATGCTGCACTCGGTGTCCACCGGTTACGCGGGTTTGCTGGGCTGCATCCTCAAGCAACGCTGGAAGTGCAGCTACCTGCTCAGCGAGCACGGGATCTACACCAAGGAACGCAAGATCGACCTGGCCCAGGCCAGCTGGATCGCCGAGAGTTCCGGCCAGGCGCTCAACCGCAGCCTGGATGCCGGCTCGGGCTACATCCGGACCCTGTGGGTACGCTTTTTCGAGCGTATCGGCCAACTGACCTACAACAGCGCCGACAACATCATCGCCCTGTACGACGGCAACCGTCAGCGCCAGATCAAGGACGGCGCCGACGCCTCGCGTACGCAGGTGATCCCCAACGGCATCGACCTGCCCCAGTGGACTGCCGCGCTGGAATCCCGTGCTCCCGGCATTGCGCCGGTGGTGGGTTTGATCGGCCGAGTGGTTCCAATCAAGGACGTGAAGACCTTCCTGCGGGCCATGCGCGGCGTGATCAGCGCCATGCCTGAAGCCGAAGGCTGGATCGTCGGCCCGGAAGAGGAAGACCCGGAATACGTCAGCGAATGCCGCAGCCTGATGGCCAGCCTGGGCCTGGAGGGCAAGGTGCATTTCCTCGGCTTCCAGCGCATCCAGGAAATCCTTCCGCAACTCGGGTTGATGGTGCTGACCTCGATCAGTGAGGCGCAACCACTGGTGATCCTCGAAGCCTGGGCCGCCGGCACGCCGGTGGTCAGCAGCGACGTGGGTTCGTGTCGCGAGCTGATCGAAGGCGGCAGCGCCGAAGACCGCGACCTGGGGCTGGCCGGCAAAGTGGTGGCGATCGCCGACCCACAAGCCACCTGCACCGCCATCCTCGAACTGCTGCGCAACCCGCAACGCTGGCACGACGCCCAGGCCAGTGGCCTGTTGCGGGTCAATCGTTATTACACCGAAGCCTTGATGCTGCAGCGCTACCGCGACCTGTATCGGGCCTCCATGGAGAACCGTTAATGGCCGGTATTGGCTTCGAGCTGCGCAAGATCCTCTCGCGCGACTCCTACACCGCAACCTTGCACGCCTATGTCTACGCTGGCCTGATCAGCTCCGGGCCTTGGGTGCTGTCGATCATCAGCGTGATGCTGGTGGGCATCATCAGCCTCGGCCTGGTGATCCCCAACTCGTTGGTGGCGCAGTTTCTGGTGACGGTGACTTACCTCATGGCCACCTCGCTGATCCTCACCGGTGGCTTGCAGTTGTACTTCACCCGCTTCGTGTCCGACCGCTTGTTCGAGCACAAATACGAGCAGATCCTGCCCAACCTGCTGGGCATCCTGCTGCTGGTCACGCTCGCGTCGGGCATACTCGGGGTGATCGTGCTCGGTCTGCTGTTCGACCAGCCGTTGTTGTACCGGCTGCTGGTGGTGGCCAACTTCGTGGTGCTGTGCAACTTGTGGCTGGTGATCATCTTCTTATCGGGGATGAAGGCTTACAACCGCATTCTGCTGGTGATGCTGGTGGGCTACACCCTGATGGTGGTCAGCGCCTGGCAGTTGGCGTTCCTGAAAATACCGGGCCTCCTGCTGGCGCTGTTGATCGGCCACAGCACGCTGCTGTTTTTGTACCTCTACGACATCCTGCGCGAGTACCGCGCCGAGAAACTGATCGCCTTCGACTTCCTCGATCGTCGGCAGGTGTTCCTCAGCTTGTTGGCCACCGGGTTCTTCTACAACTTCGGCATCTGGATCGACAAGTTCCTGTTCTGGTTCAACCCCGGCACCTCCAACCAAGTCATCGGCCCGCTGCGCGCGTCCATCCTCTACGACCTGCCGATCTTCATCGCTTACCTCGCGATCATCCCCGGCATGGCGGTGTTTCTGGTGCGCATCGAAACCGACTTCGCCGAATGGTACGACCGCCTGTTCCGCGCCATCCGCGAAGGCGAAACGCTGCAACACATCGCCTCGCTGAAAACCGAAATGACCTTGTCCATCCGCCAGGGCCTGCTGGAAATCTGCAAGGTCCAGGGCCTGACGGTGGTGCTGCTCTTCCTCTTCGCGCCGCGATTGCTCGACTGGCTGGGCATCTCCAGCTACTACTTGCCGCTGTTCTACATCGACCTGATCGGCGTGAGCATCCAGGTGGTGTTCATGGCGCTGCTCAACGTCTTCTTCTACCTGGACAAACGTAAAGTGGTGCTGGAACTCTGCGTACTGTTCGCCGCCCTCAACGGCGCGTTGACCCTGTTCAGCATGATGCTGGGCCCAAGCTTCTTCGGCTACGGCTTCACCCTGTCGCTGCTCATCTGCGTCCTGCTCGGCCTGCACCGCCTCTCCGCCGCGCTGGAAGACCTGGAATACGACACCTTCATGCTCTCAAACCGCTAATCCCATCCCGCTCCCACGGCCCAACAACCTGTGGGAGCAACGATAACGCCAACCCACCTGACATCCCGCAGTGCCGGCATTCATCGCCACCAACAACGCCATCCCCCAGACACCCCGCAACCCTGTGGGAGCGGGCTTGCTCGCGATGGTCGCCAACGATAACGCTGGGCACCTGACACCCCACGGTGACCCGGCACCCATCGCCACCAACAACGCCATCCCCCAGACACCCCGCAACCCTGTGGGAGCGGGCTTGCCCGCGATGGTCGCCAACGATAACGCTGGGCACCTGACTCCCCGCAGTGATCCGGCATCCATCGCGAGCATGCTCGCTCCTACAGAAGCACCAAAAAGGGCCGGCGGTCGGCCCCACTTGAAAGCCCAACCCCCACTGCTAGCCTTGATCACTCGGAGCTGCCGGCGCAAGGCGATGTGTTCCGGGCCAACCCTTGATTCGAGCACGACTCGACCGCTCAAGCCGACCCTCGCCCCCTGACATTCATCGACCCCTGGCGAAGTCTCCGAAACCCTGTCCTGTGATAGCGCCCTGGAGATTTCGCATGAAACCGCAGCAGATCCAGCTCACCCGCATCACCCCCGAATACTGGCGAGTCACCTTCCACAACCCGCCCTACAACATCTACGGCCCTGAAACCATGCCGCAGCTGAACGAGGTGGTCACCGCCCTCGAGACCGATCCACAGGTCAAAGTCGTGGTGTTCGACAGCGACGTACCCGGCTTCTTCCTCACCCACTACGACTTCGTGCCACCGCTCACCGACACCACCAACATGCCCAACGGCCCGACCGGCCTGCCACCGCTGCCCGACATGCTGGTGCGCCTGAGCAAAGCCAAAGTCGTCTCCATCGCCTCCATCCGAGGCCGCGCCACCGGCGTCGGCAGCGAACTCGCCCTGGCCAGCGACATGCGCTTCGCCAGCCGCGAAAAAGCCATCCTCTCGCAATGGGAAATCGGCGCCGCCCTCGTCCCCGGCGGTGGCCCCATGGCCCGCCTGCCACGCCTCATGGGCCGAGGCCGCGCCCTCGAAGTGCTGCTCACCGGCAACGATATCGACGGCGAACTCGCCGAACGCTACGGCTACGTCAACCGCGCACTGCCCGACGCCGAACTCGACCATTTCGTCGACACCATGGCCCGCCGCATCGCCCGCTTCGACAAACAATCCATCAGCGAAATCAAACGCCTGGTCGACGCCTCCAGCCTGCCACCCCAAGAAGCCATCGCCGCCGAATGGGACGGCTTCATCGGCTCAGTCCAACGCCCGGCCGCGCAGCAACGTATCGGCCAACTGATGGAACTCGGCCTGCAAGAAAAAGCCGACGTGGAAATACGCTTGGCATACTACACCGGCACCCTGGGTGAATAACCCACAGCAAACCACAGGAGTCACCGTCATGAGCACTGGACTGGAAACCGTTCTATACACCGCCAAAACCCAAGTCGTCGGCGGACGCACCGGCACCGGCAAATCGAGCGACGGCCAGCTCGAAGTCACCCTGAGCTCCCCAGGCGCAGGCAAACCTGGCACCAACCCCGAACAACTGTTCGCCGTGGGCTACTCCGCCTGTTTCCTCGGCGCCTTACAGGTCGCCGCCGGGCAACAAAAGGTCAAACTGCCGCAAGACACTGAAGTGAATGCCGAGGTGGACCTGGGGAAAACCAAAAACGGCGAGTTTCAACTGGCGGTGAGGTTGGATGTGAAGATCTCCGGCTTGGATGACAAGGTGAAGAAGGAACTGGTGGATGCCGCGCATGAGATTTGCCCGTATTCGCGGATGACGCGGGGGCATGTTTCGGTGGAGTTGAAGGCGTCTTGAAGCTGCTTCACCCCATGGCATGAAGCTGAAACCTGCAGCTTCACATTCAAAAGGGCAGCGTCACAGCTGCCCTTTTTCGTTGCGAATCGGCACGAGGGCTAACCGCTAGTCTTCATCGGCGGCCAACGACTCAACACCTTCTGCACATCATCGATCACCGCCTTGCTCATCGACGTCAAATGATGCGCCGCCCAGGCGTGGCGGTCGCTGTCGCGGGTGTAGGCGGCATCGGCGGTTAGCAGGCGGGCGAGGAAGAGCAAGTCTGAAACTTGTTCCAGCGCATCGACCACGGGAACGCCGCGGTTAACCCGGAAGAGCGGTTCGTTGTTGCAGTAGTGGAAGGGGGTTAGGCCGATGGTGGTCAGGCATTCATCGGTGTCTTCGGTGGGGGAAGATGGATCGGTTTCTGGAGGAAAGGGTGCTTGCTTGTGCATAGATGAAACTCCAAATCGGAGAGAAGGAGCAAGTCATCCGGGCTACCAAACCCGATCGCTGTTTTGCAGCGATTGGGGAACGATAAGGCCTTGAGAAAATGGGGGCAAGCCGGCGGATTCTGGAGTAGGTGTAGGGAATGGTGCGAGGGGATGTGGCTTTTGGACGACCTCTATGAGACTGCTTAAACGCTGATGTTTAAGCAGCCCAAGTGGAGTGAAAATAATAATTTCCAGATAACCGGCTTCGCATCTTTCTCGGTCGCGATCAACAGCTGGAAATCAGGCGGAAGACGCGTCAACACACCCGTCCTTGGCGCTCAGGTTTTTGCCTAAGTTCGAAACGGTTGCAGGTTTCACTCGTAAAGACCTCGGTAAAGGCATGTCCCTGTGTTTGTGATTAGCCTCGGAGCAGCCGTAGGCGTTTGAACCTTCAAAACACAGTCTGGCTTGGGAAGCGCTAAGGCTTCTTTGTTTACAACAGGTGCCGCAACTTTGACTTTTGCGTCGGACAAGGTCACGCACTGGTGGGCGTAGCTACCGATCTTCTTCAATTCGACATTTCTGTGCCTGCCGGGGCAGATCAACAATGTGTCCCCGAAGCGAAATTGACGGAACGCCCGCACGCTGTAGAAACCGTGGGATCCTTTGTATGGCTCCAACTGCCAAACGTTTTTATTAAAAATCTCCTGTGGGTAATCTTTTTCGTCGAGAACATAGCTCAGCTCAGTATTGTCCCTGATCTTGATCAGGTTGCTTGCCGCATAGACCCACAAATCCAAAATGGCAGGAAGTAAAAAGGCATTGGCAAAAACGCATATCAACAATGCAACTGCTGCTCGACCAGTGCGTTGCAGCACGTTTCCTTCGGCTATATAGAAGGTCATGACTGGAGCCAGGTAAAGACACATGATCAACAAGCAAATGCCGATCGCCCCAAATACTTCCCAACCCTCCTCGCCGCCGCGCCAAGCCATGATGCCTAGTTGAGCCGGAAATACTCCGCTCAGCGAAGTAAAAGCAAGCAATAGGCCTAGCCAGACAAGACGAACGATGCGATAGCCGTTTCTGCGCCAAGGTTTACGGGGCCCCGGTGATAACTCCAGTACTTTTTCTTTAAGTGACGCTTCTCGGCTGAGCACATACCACGCAACCGCGGTGGCAGCAATTGCCACTATTACGAAAAAGTAACCAGGAGCAATAGACAAACCAAAGGCTGATCCGAGTAGATTTAGCGAAAGTATTCCGTAACCTAAACCAACGATAAGGCTAAATCGAATGGCCAGCGTTTTCTCCAGTTCTCTTCCGGGCGAACACAGAGAAATACACATCATGAAGACGAATGACGGCACTGATACGATCACCAGCAGCGAAGCTAGAACGAGTGACGTGAAGAATAACCACGCTACAAGGTTCGATGGGTTCCCTAAGGAACTCAGAATCAGCTCCGGGTGGCGGACGATCCAAAGATACTTCGCCAACAGGGAAACCGAAATCAATGTCCCTGCCAAGGGTAGCCACCATTTGATGTCAGCAATCAGTCCTGTCAGTGCTTGTCGGTAGCTGGTAGTACTCGATACCTCAGATAGCGTTTCGGGTGGCGGATTATGCGCGGGGGATTGCTGTTCTACTGCATCGGTCATTGAAACAGGTTCCTTCCTTGGGGAGACTCCATTAGCCGTTCTAACGTCGCGAGGCGCGCAATTCTAATGGAGATGGACTAGTGATCAGTAATCCTACCAATCGATTGTCGTGCCAGGTAAACGATTCAAGCGTTGTTCCTATCTACGTTCTTCGGGGCGGCATCGAGTACCTCTTTTTCAATCGTTTTTCGTGAAGCCCCGAAACCTCCAGAGCTTCGTAAGCGACGACTAACCGTCAGTCTTCATCGGCGGCCACCGACTCAACACCTTCTGTATATCATCAATCACCGCCTTGCTCATCGACGCCAAATGATGCGCCGCCCAGGCGTGGCGGTCACTGTCTCTGGTGTAGGCGGCATCGGCGGCTAGCAGCCGGACGAGGAAGAGCAGGTCGGATACTTGTTCCAAGGCTTCGGCCACGGGTACGCCGCGGTTAACTCGGAAGAGAGGTTCGTTGTTGCAGTAGTGGAAGGGGGTGAGACCGATGGTGGTCAGCGGTTGATCGGCGTCCTCGGTGGCCGAGGATAGATCGGTCTGAGGTGAATCGGGTACTGGCGTAGGCATCGATAAAACTCCTGATACGAGTTTACTTAAGGATCGAGCCATCACTCTCGCTACCAAACGATGGGTGGCGGCCATGCGCGGGTTGGTAGGCCGGTCGTATCAGTTCCCGACGCCCTCGAAAGAGCCCCACGCATGGCCACCATTGAAGGTGACGAAATGCGCCCTGATACGAAACCGGGCTACCAAACCCGATCACTGATTTCAGTGACAGGGAAACGATAGGGCCGGAGGCGCAGGCGCACAAGCCAGCGGATTCTGCTGTGGTTGTAGGGAATGGCGCAAGGGGGGTGTGGCTTGCGGGAGGTGTCTGTGGGGTTGCTTAAACGATGGTGTTTAAGCTGTTTCAGGGTTGTGGGGAGCTATTGGTGATTCGCTATGGAAACCAGCGTTGCCTTGTGTCACTTGAATTTTACTCACAAAAAAGACGCACAAAAGCGTCTTTTTGCAGGGTTGGTGGGCCGGGGTAATCTGAACTGATTATCTAAGTTATTGATTTTAAATTATAAATGTCGGTTAAAAGATTCTTTGGAATACCATTTGGAATACCAAGGCTTTGGGCTTGCGGTGCAGAGGCAAGGAGGGTGTCTAAGGTTTACTAGCCACCTTTCAGCCTGCCTGTGAAGTACATGCCATCCTCAGACTCCGTCGTTATCAGAAGCTCCAAGACTTGAGCTCGTTTCAGCTCGTGCTTTTTTGCCAGCGTATCGAGTAGCTCGATCGCGGTTTTCGATAGCATGACATTAACCTGCTTCTTGTCTGCTGTGCGTTCGTCGAACTGCTTACGGTTCCATCGTTTCTTGATCGACTGGATGATGGCTTTCAGCTCATTGCGGCCGAGCTCTGCTTCATCAAAGTACATGAGCAGCTCTTTGTAATTGTTGATAGGGCTCTGGCTTTTAAATATGGATACATGGTGCTTCTCTAGCCACTCCCAAGCGCATTTGCAGCGTTTGAGGCCATCCTTTTTGTCTTCGAACCACTCGAAAGCTTTGTCGCCAGCCTTGTGTCTAAGCCAACGATTGTGAAGGCGCTCGATTTCGTCTGTTTTTTTTGCGATATCCACATCCCAGAGATCAAGGATGGCGATGAGATGATTCCTACCATTGAGTCGTACCAGTCCGTTAGGCAGTCCCTGAGTAGGTCTCAACTCAGTGAGGTCTTCAATCCTGCGAAGTAGCCATCGATGCTGCCGCTCATCTTCCTCAATCCACTTGAGATAGTCATGCGGGACCAGCGATCGGTCCTTTTTTGACGCTATGAATTTAAGGTTTTCGGTCTTGCGTTTCAGGAATCTTGCGATCTCGTCCCGCATGGTCGAGCCATTACATGTACTAGCGTCAAACCTAGCCCGCTTGTGTTGGTTCAGGTACAGCCATAGCCAGATGTCATGACGAGTGTTTTGTCGTGGTTCCTTGAGTAGCTGGCTCAGCTCGTCAAGCCCGCTATCGTCAACGATAAAAGTCTCATCCATAGTCGCACTCTATCAATTTACAATACTAATATGATTAATTGGGTATGGTTTTAGTAGGATTCTATGCGTGTTCTATGGGCGTTCTACATGGAATCTATTGCTGATCAATTGGCATTATATATTTATTATAGGAATATTCTAGAATATTTTTTTTATTATGGTCAGTAAATCTGGGCCCTGTAGCCATAAGTGGTTGGTTTTTAGCAGTTCCTAGTATTTTCACCGTGTGAATCGATCCGGACGTTCAAGGCTGCCATGGCGTCAGTGACGTGTTTGTCGGGTTCCCTGGAGTTGGTGGTGCATATGGCGTTAAGCGTCCATTAGTAAAAACGGGGCCTTGTGGGTGCTGATATCGCGTGGCGGCAAGATTGACAGGACATGGTGCTGGTGCTTATAGGTTGCGCATGTCAACTTCGGCAAAGCGCGAGTGCGCAGCCTGCGCAGTTGTTTCGAACGACTGACCGAGAATGCTTCGAGTCTTTGGAGTGTGGCAAAGGTGGTGGCCGAAGTCGGGCGGGTGCAGAGGTGAGTAATGCTCTGTAAAAGGTCGAATTGAATCGTCGTCGGGCATCTTGGGCAAGATATGGCCAAGCTCCCTAGGCTTGCGTCTCCGCTTGGCTAAGTGGCGTTGGTCGAATTTTAGGTTGATAAGTCTTTAACTGAGCGGCACAGGCTATTCCGTTCTGATGGGATTCTCTGCGAAACCTGAGCGGTCAACGTTAAGCAGTAGGCGTGTTGAGTATTTATTTACAGACCTTGCGAATCCTCTGAACGATACGAGAGGAGCCCGTTCATGAGGATCATCCGTCTGAAAGAAGTTATCGACTGCACCGGCCTGGGCCGGTCCACCATCTATAAGTACATTAGTGAAGGAGCTTTCCCAAAACAGGTCTCACTGGGTGATCGGTGCGTTGCCTGGGTGGAAAGTGAAGTTCACGACTGGATCCTGGCTAGGATTGAGGTGCGCGACTTAGCCGAGGGGGATCCGTGCAGGCATCAGGGATGAGCTTTGGATGCCCGTTCCAAGCCGTCTTAATACGTCATGACCGGGGCTTCCCCGGTCATGGCGCTTTATGCTGCGTCAGCCGGTTGTCGTGGCGACACCTCAGACAATTCCCGCGGTAGGCTCCTAGCTAAAGTATCGGTATGCGGGGCAATATCGCTTTCCACTGCCCCGCTTCTCTGGGTAGTGCCTTGCTTGGTTAAGCTGGTTTTATTGATATAGCCATATTCAATCAACTACTACCTTTCAATAGTTTAGTTGGGGCGTGTTTCAGCAGTAAAAAAATACGCAGTGAGTACTTGGTGTGCATCCAGCTAACCAGGTACTCAACCATGCACTCAATTAGCGCTACCACCTTCACCAGCTTCTCTCAGTCTCAAGCCTCTATCCTGATCGAGCGACTCGTTCAATCCATTGAGCGTACAGACAAGCCAGCCTTCGAGATCATCCAGCCTCCATCGGAATACGAACGGGTCCAGAGGACCAGGCTCTCTAAATACGTCGACTCCATGCAGCAGATGCTTTACCTCTTCGATGAATGTCACGAATACGTCTACAGCGAGCACCTGCGAGCCTTCTGGCAAGCCTGTCAGGACATTGGCCTGGAGAGTAGTCCTGTAGGTCTGACCTGTCTGAATGAGCCTGGAACGGGATACCTGGATTTCCACCAGTCTATGAATGTGCTGGTCGCTCGGATTCGACAGATAATCCGAGGTAAGGAGTTCAAGCGTAAGGAGAATGACCGTCGCTATGAGGCCAGTCAGAAGCAAGCCATGCTTACTGAGTACGTGGGACGGGTGCTGGATCGCTATTCCCGCACGGTTGTGGTGCGTGTGGACCTGCACTACCGAGCAATAGCACGAGTACGTCTGCGTATCGAGCATGTGTTCGAGGATCTGGATCTGCTGGTCCGAGCGAGGGAGCGTAATCCGATCTTCAAGCACGAAACCGGCTATATCTGTTCAGTCGAGCAAGGAGAGGACAAGGGTTTTCACATCCATGCGGCTTTCTTTTTCAACGGCGCAGAAGTGCGCAGCGACTTTTCTAAGGCGAGATCGATCGGTGATCTGTGGGAAAAGATTACCCATGGTCAGGGTTACTACTACAGCTGCAACGATGACAAGGCGAGCTACGGTGATGAGCTCGGTATAGGGGTGATCCAGCGTCGGGACATCCAGGCTCGACAAAAGGTCGTCAAGGCCATGCGGTATCTGGCCAAAGACAGCCAGCATCTACGCATGAAGCCTGCAGGGGCGAGAGCCTTTCGCACTGGCCGCGCTCGGCGGGCAACTGCTTGAAAAGTTTACAGGTTGAAAACGCTCAGCTGGTTTGGATTCGTTCGAGCGGGTAAGGTTCAGCAACTTGTTGTAGTACATCGCAGGGAGGCAGTTGGCAGTCAGTGCTGACCTCCTTCCCTGCACTACCCATATTGCGTCAGCTGGAAGTCGAGACATCCGGCCAGTTCTTCATCAAGGAAGTATTCATGTCGATCAATCAAACTGAGCTCTATGACGCGCTGCAAGGCTTGACCCAGCGTGAGGATGTCAGGGCTGAGTTCATCTATGCATTCCTGAATGCATACGGTTTCGCCAAGAGCACGATTACCCAGCTAAGGAACGGCGGTGCCCGTAACGTGGCCAAGATCGCCGGTGATGTCGCGCTGAAAGGCCAACTCTATTTTCACCCTGCTCAAACCGGTGAGAACCTCCACGAAGTCGCGGAGCGCCTCAGGGATGGTGATGCCATCAAGACGCAGAAGATCCGTTTTGTGATTGCCACCAACTTCGAGGAGGTGGTCGCTTATGACTTAAAGGCGGATGAGCGCATGGAAACATCGTTCACCGAGCTGCATCAGCAGTACAGCTTTTTCTTGCCGATGGCGGGCCTGGAAAAAAGCTATACCCACAGCGAAAGCGTGGCGGACGTAAAGGCTGCGGAGAAGATGGGGCGTCTGTTCGACCTGATTCGCGAGCGGAATCAGATAGCGACAGCCGAAGAGGTGCATGCACTCAATGTATTCCTGACTCGCCTGCTGTTCTGCTTCTTTGCCGAAGACACCGGAATATTTGAAAAGCATCAGTTCACTGATGCGATCAAGTCCACCACTCGTGAGGATGGCGAGGACGTAGCGGAGTTCCTCCGCAAGTTTTTCTCGGTGTTGAACTCGCCTGGCGATAGCGCTTTGCGCCAGTCGATGCCGGCACATCTGAAAGTCTTTCCGTATGTGAACGGTGGCTTGTTTGAGCAGCAGCTGGCAATCCCGGCTTTCGGGGCCAAGTCACGGCGCCTGCTGTTGGAATGCGGAACTCTGGATTGGTCGCAGATCAATCCGGACATCTTCGGTTCCATGTTCCAGGCGGTGATCGACGAAGAACAGCGCAGCACTATGGGGCAACACTACACCGACGTGAGTAACATCATGAAGGTCATCAAGCCGCTGTTCCTGGACAAGTTGTACGGCGAACTGGAGCGCTCATGCGGAAATGAGAAGCGACTACAAGCCCTCCTGGAGCGGATATCCAGGATCAAGGTATTTGATCCCGCTTGCGGCTCAGGCAACTTCCTGATCATTGCTTACAAGGAGTTGCGCCGCTTGGAGATGGAGGTATTCCGTGCGTTGAACGCCGTCAGTAAGCAAAACGTCATCTTCATGACAGGTATCAAACTGTCGCAGTTCTACGGTATCGAGATCGACGACTTTGCGCATGAAATTGCTCTGCTGTCGCTGTGGTTGGCTGAGCACCAGATGCACCAGGAATTCGAGGCTGCTTTTGGATATGTACAGCCAATGCTCCCTCTGAAAGCCAGCGGGAATATTTTGTGTGGCAACAGTCTTCGCGAACACTGGAATAGAGTTTGTCCGCATGCTTTTGAAGATGAGGTGTATGTCATCGGCAACCCTCCGTTCGTTGGCAAGAAGGAGCAAAGCGATGAGCAAAAGGCCGAAGTTATGGCCGTATTTGGCAACCTGAAAGGTGCCGGCATTCTGGACTACGTGTGCTGCTGGTATCGGAAGACCGTTGAGTACATGGGCGACAACCCTTTAATTCGCGCCGCCTTTGTTTCCACGAACTCAATCACTCAGGGCGAGCAGGTAGGCGTGCTTTGGTCTGACTTCCTTGCTCGCGGCGTAAAAATCCATTTCGCTCATCGAACATTCCAGTGGACCAGTGCCGCACGCGGTAAAGCGGCTGTGCACTGCGTTATTGTCGGTTTCGGACTGGGCGCTGTCTCTGAAAAGCTGATTTACGACTATGAAACACCTAAGTCCGAGGCGTATATCCGTCGAGTGAATCACATCAACCCCTATCTTGTTGATGCACCTGACATCGTCGTTCAATCGCGCTCAACGCCCCTCTGCAACATCTTCGGAATGATTAAAGGGAATGAGGCCACAGATGATGGGCATCTGATTCTCAACAGGTACGAAATGGAGTCAGTAGTTCATAATGATCCCGGAGCAGAGCAATGGATCCGACCTCTCATTGGTGGTAATGACTTCTTGAATGGTGGGATGAGATGGTGCCTATGGCTGGACGGCATCACTCCGGCTCAGCTTCAAGCTATGCCCGAAGTCTTACGTCGCGTTGAGCGAGTTCGGGATTTTCGCCTAAAAAGCCCCAAGAAGGCCTCTCGCGATCGCGCTGCAACCCCGTGGTTATTCGGCGAAAACCGCCAGCCTAAATCTGGCCGATTCATCCTAGTACCTAAGGTTTCGTCGGAGCGCAGGTTGTACGCCCCGATCGACTTTCTTGATTCAAAAACGATCGTGAACAATACGGTTCAGCTCGTTCCTGAAGCTGATCAGTATCAATTTGGCATATTGCAAAGCGTAATGCATATGGCCTGGCTGAGAGCAGTAGGGGGTCGTATGAAAAGCGACTACCAATACTCCATCAAGCTTGTCTACAACACTTTCCCCTGGCCCGAAGTTACCGAAGCACAACGCAAGCAGATTGATGTTCTGTCTGAGGGCGTGCTGTTGGCCCGAGAGAACTACCCGGATAAGTCTCTCGCCGACCTTTACGACCCCAATCGCACCCCTAGTGATCTCAAGGCTGCCCATAACGCCTTGGATGAAGCGGTTGACCGACTATATCGCTCGCGAGCGTTCCGGGACGACTCAGAGCGCCTGGAACACCTGTTTGCCCGCTATGAGACGCTGATCAGGAACGATCGTCTGCAGAAGGAAGCAGAGGTCGCCGCCAAGAAAGTACGCAAGCCCAAAGTATCCAAAACTAGCGCCAACGCTTAACTAGAAAGGACTCAAGAACATGGTTGATTTGCTGAAGGTGGAATACGCTCAAACGGGCAAGAGCGCAAATCTCAATGAGATGGGAATGCGCGAGATGCAGGAGCGGGCCTTTGCCTCGCGCAACAGTCAGTACCTGTTGCTGAAGGCGCCGCCGGCCAGCGGCAAGTCGCGCGCCCTGATGTTTCTGGGGCTTGACAAGCTGGTGAGGCAGGGGCTGCGTAAGGTTGTTGTCGCGGTGCCGGAAATGTCCATCGGTGCCTCGTTTCGCGACACCGCGCTGACCGAGCACGGTTTCTTTGCTAATTGGTCGGTGCTGCCGTCGAACAACCTGTGCTTGCCGGGTGGTGAAGGCTCGAAAATTGAATCGCTCCGTCGCTTTATGCAAGCCCCTGATGAGCAGATATTGGTTTGCACCCATGCGACCCTGCGCTTTGCTTTCGAGAAGCTGACCCCATCCGATTTCAACGACACCCTGGTGGCGATTGATGAGTTTCACCACGTATCCGTCGATGGCGATAACCGCCTTGGGGCGCTGATTGACTCCCTGATGAAGCAGTCCAGCGCGCACATCGTTGCGATGACCGGATCCTACTTCCGTGGTGATACGGTGCCGATCCTGCTGCCGGAAGATGAGGTGCGGTTCGACAAGGTGACGTACACCTATTACGAGCAACTTAACGGCTACAGTCACCTGAAGTCACTGGGTATTGGTTACCACTTCTACCAGGGGCGCTTCATCGATGCGCTAAAGGACGTGCTGGATAGTCGGAAGAAGACCATCATCCATATTCCGAACGTCAACAGCGGTGAGTCCACCAAGGACAAGCACGGTGAGGTTGACCATATCCTCGATGTGATGGGGGTCGTGCTTCAGCAAGATCTGAACACCGGAATTATCACCGTTAAGCGCCCTGACGGTTCGCTGATGAAAGTGGCCAACCTAGTTGATGACGGCCCGACACGCGCATTGGTGGTCGAATACCTACGCAACATCACGAAGGCGGATGACCTGGATGCTGTGATCGCCCTTGGCATGGCAAAGGAAGGTTTCGACTGGCCTTGGTGCGAGCATGTTCTTACCATCGGTTATCGAAGCTCGATGACAGAAATTGTGCAGATCATCGGCCGTGCTACCCGCGACTCTGAGGGTAAAGCCCACGCTCAGTTCACTAACCTGATCGCTCAGCCTGACGCTGAGGATGAGGACGTGAAAGTGTCGGTAAACAACATGCTCAAGGCGATCACTTTGTCGCTTCTGATGGAGCAGGTGCTTGCCCCGACTGTCACCTTCAAACCACGCTCGCAGATGAAAGAGGGCGAGAGCGTTGAGCCAGGAACAATCATCATCAATGACGTAACTGCCCCTGTCTCCGATAAGGTCATCAAGATTTTGAATGGCGACAGCGACGACATTATTGCCACGCTGATCCAGAAACCCGAGGTTGGGAAGTCATTGGTAGGTGGTGGGGTTGAACCTGAAGTCATCAATGAGAACGAGCTTCCCAAAATTATTGAGACAAAATACCCCGACCTGACCCCTGAGGAGGTTGAACAGGTGCGCGCGGGGGTCCTGACTAAAGTATTGATCGGCACTTCTGGTGGACTGTTTGATGAGGCAGACCTCCCTCCGGATGCGGTGATCATTGAGTGCGGCACTACGGCTGATGGCGCATGCTATCCGATAGAGGAGTCTCGCAGTGAGTACGGCACTCAGCCGATCCCTCAGCCCTCCAATCCACCGGAAGGAAGTCGGCAGTTTGTGAAAATGGGCGATAAGTTCATCAACATCGAAAACTTGACTATCGACTTGATTGATCAGGTCAACCCGTTCCACGGCGCTTACGAAATCCTGTCGAAGTCCGTGACCCCCGCGATGCTCAAGACAATTCAGGGTGTAGTTGCGGCAGGCCGTATCAACATGACCGACCAGGAAGCGGTGATCCTCTGGCCGCGCATCGTGGCATTCCGTCAAGAGAAAGGACGCGAGCCTTCTCTGGTCTCAACTGACCCGATTGAGGTGCGTTATGCCGAGGGGCTGGAGTACATCAAGAAGCGTAAGCGCGAGAAACTTCAGCAACAGCAAGCGGTGTGATTGAGGGCAATGAAATGATCCTTCAGGGTAAAAAGCGCCGCGAGTTGAGTTCGCTGGATGACATTTTTGGCGCGTCGGATGATTTTGGTCTGCTCAACGTCAAGCCACGATCTGTTGCGCCCGGTAAATATGACCTGATGGCTTCTCGGTTTGAAGAGGTCAACCAGTTCATTGATCAGAATGCCCACCTGCCGTCCGAGCACGGTGAAAGCCTGTCTGAACGGCAAATGGCAAAGCGCTTGAGGGCGATCGTGGAGGGTGGCGATCACGCCACTCTAGCTGCCATAGATCGGCACAATGTACTGGCTGGACGTGAGCTGGCCAAAATCGTCACGTCTACACCGCCTGTCCCCCCCGAGGATGTGATTAGCATCGATGATATATTGGGTGGTGATGACTTGGGGCTGCTCGATTTAGGCGATATGAGTATCCTCGACATCAAGCACGTGCCGTCTGGAAGGGATCTGCCGGATGAGGTAGCACAGCGCACGAAGTGCGAAGACTTCTGGCAGTTTGAGACGATCTTCAAAAACCTGCATGCAGACCTCAAAAGCGGCAAGGCCGAATCCGTGCGCTTTGCTGAGAACTGGCAGATTACGGTAGGCAACGCCTTCATCCTCAATGGTGTCATGTGCTTTGTGGATGAGGTTGGCGATGAGCACGGGCGTGGTGAGCATAAAGATGCACGGTTGCGGCTGATCTTCGAGAACGGTACAGAGTCGAACATGCTGCGCCGCTCTCTTGGTCGGGCCCTCTACATGGAGGAAACAGGCCGTCGCATTCTGCGTGATAGGGACGATACGTTGGCTGAGTCCTTCCAGGACATCCGCCTGACCCACCGTGACCGGCGCACCGGGGTGATATATATCGTCAAGTCTATGAGCAACAATCCGGCACTGGCGCAGTTTTCGAACCTCTACAAAATCGGTTACACCGAACTTACGGTAGACCAGCGGATTCGTAATGCAGAGCGTGATATTGCCTTCCTGGAGGGCCCAGTACAGAAGGTGACAGAGTTCGAGTGTTACAACATGAATCCGCAGCGGTTCGAGTCCCTCGTTCACGGCTTCCTGGCCGTTCAACGACTTAACGTGGATTTGGTCGGAAAGGACGGGAAGTACTATCGCCCACGTGAGTGGTTCGCTGTCTCGTTAGAGGTGGCAAGGGAAGTGATAAGCCGAATCATTGATGGGACAATCACACAGTACCGGATGGACAATACGACAGGGCAAATGGTCAAAAAGAATCGTCAGCTGTCTTGAAGGGGCAGTTGCCGTCGAAAGCCGTTCGGGACATTGCGGGCGCCATGAGCGGCCACACCAGCATGGCCACCAAGCCGCCCAGCGTTCAGGACTTGAGTGGTTGGCAGGCTCTGAGTTCAAAAAAAAGATCGGTATCGAAGCAGCCAGGGCAGCTCAACAGCTGCCCTGGCTGCTTCATGTGGGTTATTTCTTACCTCATTCTGGGGAGCCGTTTGAGCACACCATGAAGCCGCAATTAAGCCCTATAGTCTTTTTTCACTGACGTCACTGCTGGTAAAGGAGTAGCTGTACTACAGCCCTTGCAACTATTGCGGCCGGCGTAGAAATGATCCGCAATGTGAATGTAGCAGCGGTAAGACGGGGAACATACGGCGCGTAATTTTTCCCTTTTGAATTTGCCCCGACGTTGCGGGGTATGACGAGCGAGCGATTCAGATGAGCAAGAAAATTAGTGGCGCCGAGTACCCACTGGCGAAGATATTCAGTTCCGAGTTCGATTATGTGATCCCGCCGTATCAGCGGCCTTATGCCTGGACCCGGGATCAGGCGGGCGAGCTGTTCGACGATCTGTTCGATTTCTTTGAAAAGGAGCCCGAGGACAGTTATTTCCTGGGTTCCATTGTCCTTATCAAGGATGAAGGAACGCCGCAGGCTGAAGTAATCGATGGACAGCAGCGTTTGACCACGTTGACCATTCTGCTGGCTACCCTCACTTCGTTGTTGACCGGGGACAATCGTTCAGATTTTCAGCGCTTTATCCGTGAGCCGGGAAGTGTGGCTCAGCAGTTGGCGGCCAAACCGCGTTTGGCGCTGCGTGAGCGGGACCGTGCTTTCTTCGTGCAGTATGTGCAAGAGCTCCAGTTCTCAGATCTGGCGAAGATTGATCCGGCGCAATTGGGCAATGAGTCGCAGCGCAACATACAGGCCAACGCTCGTCTGCTCCTGGAGCGCTTGGCAGAAAAGTTCGCGAGTAATGAGTCGCACCTTATCGCTTTTGGTTCCTTCCTAGTGATGCGCTGTTTCTTGGTGGCGGTCACTACTCCGAGCCAGCAGTCAGCGTTCCGGGTTTTCTCAGTGCTGAATAATCGGGGCCTGGATTTGCTGCCCACGGACATCATCAAGGCTGAGGTGATCGGCAAGCTGTCGGAGAGTAAGCGCGAGGCTTTCAATGACCGCTGGGAGGATCTGGAGGTCGCCACCGGGCGTGATGGCTTCAACGAGCTATTCGGTCATATCCGCATGATTTACGCCCGCTTCAAGGCGCGGCGGATGCTGCTGGAGGAGTTCCGCGACCACGTTCTTAGCAAAGTGGAGTCATCTGAAGCGCTTATCGAGCACGTAGTCGCCCCCTATGCCGAGGCGTATCTGATAGCGAAGAGCGCGCAGTACGTGTCTTCCTCGGCTGCCGACAAAATCAACGAGCTATTTACTTGGCTAAACCGGATCGACAACTCCGACTGGGTGCCGGTGGCGATTGCGTTCTTGGCACGTCACGGTGGCGATGCAAATACGGTGCTGGATTTCGTTACCCGGCTGGAGCGCCTGGCGGCCTACCTGCATGTCACCGCTAAGAATGTGAACCAGCGGATCGAGCGCTACGCTCTTGTATTGGAGGATCTAGTCAACAGCACGCTGGATGACCGTATTGAATTAGCGCCGGTAGAGTGTGCCGATATGCTCCGGGCGCTAGATGGCAACGTCTACGAAATGACCGCTCGCCGGCGCAACTACGTGATTCTACGTCTGGACTCTTTTATGTCCGCTATGTCGGCCAACTACACGCCCAATGTGCTGACTATCGAGCATGTTCTACCGCAGACAGTCGATCCGGGCAGTGAGTGGGCGCGAACCTGGCCAGATGTCGATGATCGTGCACGCTGGCTGCATCGTCTAGCCAATTTGGTGCCGCTGACACGGGCGCGTAACTCCAAGGCGCTGAATTATGACTTCGATAAGAAGAAGTCGGCCTATTTTTCCGGTAGCAGCGGCGTTAACGCCTATGCCTTGACTAGCCAGGTTCTCCACGAGGCTGAGTGGACACCGATGGTTGCGGAACGTCGCCAGCAAAGCATGCTTGAGATACTTAGGTTGAGCTGGCGTCTAGTGTAATGGGGTGTACACCTGCAAACGAGAACAATGCATTAGCCTCCATCAAGCCATTGAATATAGCTGGGCAAAGGTTTTTGAACGGCTGTCCGCGCTTTCGGTCCTCGATCGTAGAGTACGTGGCGCTTGCTCTGCGGATAGCGAAGGTTGTGTAGATGTCGACGATGACGTTGGCCTCTATCGGATCGAAGTCAACGAAGGACCAGATTCTATCAGGACGCGCGGGATGCTTTATTGAAGGCAAAAGTCGAGTGATTATGGGGATGGAAGTGTTGAGGCTTATTTTGTTCAAATAAAAAATTAAGTTTAGAGGAACGGCTTTCCTCTGGATCGAATGGCTTGATTAGCCATTCGATCCAGAGGAGGTATTTCTGATCATTGTTAACCGCTACAGATAACCCCGCTCAGCCAATGACACACAGCCCTCATGCCCCACGACAACATGATCCAATATCCGAGTGCCGATCATGTTGAGAGCGTTCTTGAGGGTTGTGGTCAGCGTACGATCGGCTTGGCTGGGTTCGGGATCTCCTGATGGATGATTGTGAACCAGAATCACTGCCGCAGCGTTTTGCTCCAGGGCGATCTTGACCACTTCTCGAGGGTACACGCTGGCACCATCCAGCGTGCCTCTGAACAGCTCCCTAAACCCTATAATCCTGTGTTTGGTATCGAGCAGTAGCAGAGCAAAGACTTCGTGTTCATGGTATTGCAGCAGTGTTTGTAGATGGCTGAATACTTGCTTCGGCTCAGTCAAGGCCCGTCCTTTAGATAGGCGACTCATCGCGAGTTGTTGAGCCATCTGCAGGATGTCGGCCTCGGTGACTGGTGATTCCATGACATAAGTACCGGTCTCTTCACCGGCTATGAGCTTGTGATATTTCATGGGGACTCTCCTGGATTGGAAGACCGTGGTCATGTTGGAAGTTTGATCAGTGGGCGCGAGCGGAGTGGTCACTGCTGCTTTGGAGGTATTTAGATTCCAGCTTCTGTGCCAGTGAGGTTTTGGCAGGGGCTGCTGGTTTGGGGGCTTCTTGCTCGCCGGGATGATCTTCAGCTGCGGGGAAGAACTCTTCGACGATAGCGCCGGTGTCCTCCTCGCTGTCTTCGAAGGCCCCGTTGTTAAAGCCCTGTCGTGCCGAGCGATCCAAGGCAGTCTGGTCAAAGCCAGAGACTTGTCGGGCTTCATCAAGCTGCTTGGCTTCCAGCAAGGCGTCTTCCATGCTCAAGCCACTGCGCACCGTGATATCCACGTAGAAGATCGGCGTGCCATGACTCTGCCGAGTGGACTTTCCACGCAGACGCAGCTCCAGCGGCAGACAGGCCAGGCGATTGCCGGAGATGGCTTGGAAATACTGCAGGCGTGCAGCCAGGGTGCGAATGCTGTTGAACCCGGTAGTTCGAAACACAAAGCTGCCCAGCGGATCATCGTCGCCGATCACCACGTTCAGTCGTCCGTAAGGCTTACAGGCATTGCCTTGGGCCAGTGAACAGCCGTCGGGTGAAGGGCAGGGCAGTGTCTTGATCCCGCCCTCACACTGTCGCTTGCAGGTGTCCCCATTGCCAACGCACAGCGGCCGGCCAGTGGTGCGGTCGAACAGGCTGTAGTCGGCGCGAAAGTTCAGGTCCGGCTCGTTGAACAGCACGCGGATCGGAATGCTGCGCAGCTTGCCGTCCTGGCCATTGCGGAGTTCCTCATTGAGTGGGTGCAGCAACCAACCGTCGCGGTTTTGTACTTGCGAGGTAAGGGTGAACTGATCGTCTTTCTCGGGCATACGCTTGCCGTTTTTCTCGACAACTTTGCCGATGGAAATGCGCCCTAGCACCGGTGGGGTAATGGCTAAACCTTTGAGCATGGCGGTTCTCCTAGATCTGGAAATAAACAAGCCACCGGGACGTGAGCGGTCCGGGTGGCTTGGGGCGGGAATGGCTCAGATGATCAAAAAGCGACGACTGCCTGTTTTGATCTTGGGGTAGCGGGCCTGTAGGTAGGGTTTATCCTTGAGCATCTGTTCGACATCGAGCATGGTGCTGTCCTTGGACTTCTTCCAGCTGATATAGCCCTCGGTAAAATCGACACGAGCGGCTGCGCCCATGGCCTGCTGCAGGACTTGCTTGAGCTGCGCCTCGCGCGTCTCTTGCTGAGCAATGCTCTGGCGCACAGACTTGAGCTCCAAGTAAGTGCTGGCCAGCTCTGTGTGTTGACTGAAATCCAGAGTCTGGCCGTTATCCTCGGGATAGAGGCAGCGCAACGCGGCTTCTGCTGAGTCCGTACCATCGGCCGGTGGCGGGGTATCACTGACCACGTAATCCCAGAACAGCCGCTCAAGGTCGACCAGCCGATCAATCATCGATTCGTCCCGTTCGATGCGATGGATCTCTAGTTGCTGGCCACCCAGCAGTACCGCCACATCCGCCGCCTGCTTACCGGTCACGGCCAACTGGTGCATCACTTGCAACTGCACGTACTCGGGCACGCCCTCTTCCCAGAGGCGTGCGCCATTGATACCAGCAGTTTTGCATTCAAGGATCTGTACATCGTCGGCGCCGATGACCTCGCGGTCGATGTTGGCCAACATCCAGGGCAGTTTAGGATCAGGATGCTGCAATACAGCATTGATACGTCGTACCCGGTGACCACTACGCTTGGTGTAATGCGATGCGACAATCGGTTCGAGGATGTTGCCCCAATAAGCAGGGCTCTCTTCATCATTGGGATCGAGCTTGGGCAGTGAGCTATCACGCCCGGTTTTCTCCAGCCACAGCTCCAACTGGGATTTGTAAGGGTTAAGGCCAACGGCCGCGGCGGCATCCGAGCTGCCGATGCCTTGTTTACGCACGGCCAGCCAGTCCTCGCGCGGCAGTTGTTTGGTGTCCACCAGACGCAGCGGGGGGCGGGATTTGTTGCTGGGTTGTTGCAGAGTTTTTGTGCCCATGTTGTTTTCCTGTGCGGCATAAAAACGCCCGGCCAGCAGAAGCTAACCAGGCGCATTTAGTTGAGCTGGTGGGGTGGGCTAGGCGGCAAGTTGCAACGCGGCGTTCAGTGCGCGCTCTTTGAGGGCTGCGCCGTTACCGAACCACGCAGAGTCCATACGATATTCAGTACTGCGTGCACGGCGCTCGTGATCGACATACTCGGTCACGGCGTTGAGCAAGCCCCACGCAGTTCCTTGAGCAGATTCAAGAGTCGCTCCACGACCTTGGCCTTCGTATAGGCCTTGGACTTTGCGCAGTGCTCGCTCATTCGGCAGCACTTCCGGCAATTTGCTATGGGGGGCTACGTCACACAGCACATTCATGAAGAAGCCCATCGCCTCATGCCACTGCACCTTGCGCTCCGCCAGTGCGCGCATGCGGTACATAAACTCGTCCCACTGGGAGACTGCGATGCCCAGTTGTTTCTTAACGGCCTGCGGATCAAAGCGCGTGTTGTGCGGCACCTTGATGGCGCGGCTGTTGCCGTCCAGGGCGATGGTCAGCGTGTTGTTGCAGACCACGCGAACCGTGGTTGGCGTTGCGGTAGTCGCCAGGGTGCCGTCGCAGGATGTGGCCAGCAGCAGATAACCGTTCACCAGATCATTACCCTTTAGCACGGTTGTCTGCCCCGTCCTGGCCAGAGCCCAGAACTTACGGCCACCTTTGAGTATCCCAGCTGTTTCCAACTCATAGCCGGAGACTTCAGTCAGATCTCTGTAGAACTCCAGCACCTCACGAGGCTGCACGACCTGATAGCGGTTGGAAACCACCGACAAGGGGACCTTGGTGTCGGAGCGATAGAGAACCTTCTGTTCCGGAAAGGAGTGAATCGTGCCTAGGCTGCCGACAGTGTCGGCCTTGAAGTGAACTGGACTTTCCTGAATTTGCCAGTTCATGCCTGCTTCGCGCTGCCAGACCTCAAGTGGTTGTTTTTGCGTCAGGCGGTTACCCAAACCATGCCAAGGGGTAGCGCCAACGTATGCCATTTGTTCGACGAGATGAGCCATGGGAGTAATTCCTTTGGGTGCGTGCCGGCATAAATGCTGCGCACACGCAGCATTAACCGAAGAATGTTGTAAGAGGATTAGGCTGGTAGGTTGAAGCGATGATTGCAGGCGAGACAAAGGTTGTTGGCGAACACGTGGCGATCGAGTTTTTCGCCAAGCTGAGCACCGAGGGTGCAGCCGCCTGCACCTCCAGCAAGCCCACCGAGGATGGCACCCGAGACTGTGCCGAGGGTGATGCCAAGCGGGCCGGCAATAGCGCCGACAGCGGCCCCCATCTGGCCTCCTGCCAGAGCGGCGCTCGCACCACGAGCGGCTCCGCCGACAGTTCCAACCGCTGCGCCAATCTTCATGGCTGTTTGTAAAGATGCGATCTTGGGGGAGTTACACAGAGGACATTGCAATGACATGGTTCTGAGCTCCATGGGGTGGATGTCATGGCAGTGATGTAGGACTGGATTTTTTTCGAGTCGAATTGTGATGTGCTGTATGACTAGAGACTGTCGCCATCGACCGATGGCTTTCCGGAATAGTTTCAGCCTAGACATGTTCTTGATGCCGAAGTCGGCCATTCCCTTGGGGCGGAAACAGTGCCTGAACTAAAAATGACCGTGCATCCTTGCGCGGTCGTAGAGATTAGATTGAGCGTTTTTTCGGCTTGAAGATAATCTGCGCTTGCTGGTTCGGCGTAGGGCTGGATATGAAGCGCTCTGCATCGAACAGCTGCGACAAGGTGCGATCTTTCGTCCCCCACGCCAATATTGGCTGGTAGCGACCTGCCAAACGCGCTCTGAGAATCGACTCAACTAGTGCAATGCGCTCAGGATCGATGGTGATGTAGCCTATCGGCACGGTGATGGCGCTGTCTGAGCTTGGTTGACAGTGGAACTGGACCACGGCCAACTGATCAGGGATCAGGAAAATCTCCATGCGATCCTCAAATCCGGCGCCATCGAAGGTAATTCCGTTAGGAATGCGCTGACTAAAAGCTGCGCGATTGTCACTGCGCAGGTTCTCGCTCATGACGGCGCAGATACTACCGGAACCTTCCCTTGAAGCACTGAGCATTGGCTCCAGATTGTAAACGAAATCGCCGATCAGTTGCCCATTGGCCGCCCAAAGGGGCACTTTGCTGGCCATCCATAGTGCGGTGAATGTCGACTCTTCCGGCCATTCCTTGGCCTTATCACGAACCAGGCGCTCGATAGTCCGGCGATTTTTAGCCAAATAGACCGGGCCAACGATGGCCTGAGTTTGCGGAGTGCCATAGCCAGTCTTGCTTTCGCGGCGAGCATTAAGCCAGGAGTTAAAGTCGAAGTTACCGCGCTGCATGTGGCGCACCAGCACTTGATCATCAACCCTTTCGCAGTATTTCTCAAACGACAGACCGTTGTCTGGGCAACCTTGTTGATTGAGAAAATCTGAGATCTTAGCCTCCATCTCCACTGTTAGTGGTCGGCGGTTGCTGCCTTTGTCCTCGGCCGTTTTGGTCATGCGTACCGGCCCAGTCAGGGTTGACTCCAACGTAATGGCTACGTCGATAGCCACCAGATCCAAGTCACCGGCTTCACAACTGCTGATCTTGTACAACCGACTATGGCGTGTTTCGCGCTCGCTTTTTTGATGCTGCTCAAGGTAGGTGTGGTACTGCTGTCCGAAGGCCTTCATGATTTCCTGCTGGCCAATGCGTTTGAACTCATCGGCGATACTTAAGCAGGGCAGACCGAAGCGATGACGGTGCTGTTTGCGTGGTGCAATCATGCTCAAGGTAAGCAAATCAAAGATCGGGGTCTCCACACGTTCTTCATAGCGCGTCAGGCTGGGCAAGACTTCGCCATTGGCCTGCGCTTTATTTCGCAGGATGGTGGAGGCGGCGAGGTGGCCGGACTCGGTGTAAACTGCTAATCGGTTGTACACCAAGCCCTCAATGAGGATGTCGCATTCGCGTTGAGTTAGGCCAAAGTACTCGCGGATGTTGCCTGGCAGTACCTCATCAAGCAGTACCAGCAGGCGACAGGTAAACTCCTCAATCGCTGGCAGCGGCACCTCTTGTGTCCATGCACAATGCAGGGTGTATGGGCGCACAGGAATCATCAGCGTAATGACGTTGGTCAGCCGTGACTCAAGAGTCAGTTCAGATTCGTCGAATTCATGCATGCTCGGAGCCCTCAATAACACGGGTGCCGTCGATAATTTCGTAGGCGTGTGGCTGTTCTTTGGCTTGAGTTTCGACAAAGCCCAGCACCTTGGCCAAGGCTGAGTCGCAATTTCCAATGCGCCACATGGCACGTGCACCAACTACCACTAGACGCTCTTGCGCGCGTGAGAGGGCCACATTGATACGTGGTGTATCACCTAAGAAGCCTTGGTTGTTGTTGTCGTTATCGCGCACCAGGCTTAGGAAGATAAGGCGGTTTTCTTGGCCCTGATAGGAGTCCACGGTGTCTATCTTGATCAAGTCGCGAATGTCTGTAGCCCATTCTGCCTTGCTCAGCTCGCTTTTGAGCAGCGATTTTTGCTGGTGATACATGGTGATGATGCCGACGGGGTAAGGCTTTTCCTCAGTCCTGTAATGTCGAAGATTTTCAATGGTCTGCGAAGTGCACAATAGTTTGATCAAGTGCAGAATGACCTCGACTTCATGCTCGTTTTTATGACCCTTACGCCCACTGCTGCTATCTCTCGTGCGCTTGGCACCCTCACCACTGTCGATCCAGGTCACCGGGTAGTTGAGTGGATAGGGCAGTTCGTTGAACCACTGCGGGGCGTCCGAACGGCCCGTTTTAAGTCCGCCCACGCCGTGTTCATCGGCATAAAAGCAGGTCGAAACGATGTCACTGATCGGTTTAATCATCCGGTACTGAGTGTCCAGTGTGATGCCTTTATTCACTGCAAAGGCACGCTCGAAGTCAGTTTTAGCCACTTCATTGACTGGCACACTCAGGTGTCTGGACACTGCTTTTAGGTGGGCAGCCTCGTAGTGTGGTGGTAGTTGATGATGGTCTCCTACCAGAAGCACGCGCTTGGCTGATTGCAGCGCGATCATCAGTTCTGAGGCCTGCGCGCGACCAGCTTCGTCGACAATCACCCAGTCAAACTCCGACTCGTTAATCTCTAGATTTTTATAACCAATACCCACCAAGGTGCCGCAGACTAATTGAGAGGTTTTTACCAAGAAGCGATCGTAGTTGGCTTCCCCACTTGCTAGGACGTCGATCCATTCTTGACTCAGTGCAATCAGCTGATTTAGACGATTAAGGCTGGCGATGTCGTTTACCTCGTGCTCACGCGCGACGCATTTACTCAGTAATGACCAGAAATCGGGATCATTAGCATCAGGAGTTTCAAAATCGTAACCGTTGCTATCCACGATATGCGTAATGCGTTGTCTGCTTGTGCCGATCTGCGCCATAAGGCTTTCGCGTTTTTCCGCGAGGGAGCCTTGCGCAGCTTTTTGATCAATCTTGGCCAAGCTGGCATTGAGGGCGCGCAGGTGTGCCATCAGCGGGTATAACGTGCGGTGCAGTGAGGAAAGGGTGGATACAAAGTTTTGGCTGAGCGTCAAGTGCGCAGACAGTGCATTAATTCGCTGGTCGTACTCGCGGTGGAACTTGTTTTGGATTTTGCGCTGGATGGCGCTTGGGTGCGCATGCAGCAACTGTGGATCCACCGAGGCTTCGATGCCCACGCGCACAACGCTCAATTGGGTGTTCATGGCCAAGCACAACTCGCGAGCTTTGAGCGCTACGTTATCGACAGTGGCGTTGGACTGTCCCACCAGCAGTATGTTTTGCGCCAGATCGTTTTCGTACAGGTAGTGAATCAGCTTACTGATAAATGCCGTTTTACCGGTGCCGGGTGGGCCTTGCAGTACACTAACGGGACCTTCGCTGATAACCCGCTGGAAGGCATCCACCTGCCGTGCGTTAAAGCGCACTGCCCCTTCCTCTGTACTGCGCATTCCACGCCATCCGGCCACCCAGCCCACCAACATCCGGCCACCTATTCCACGCTCATCCGGCCAGGCAGTCGGAGCGCAGCGACGCAGGTTTGCATTGTTAGTCTGAAGTCTCGGTCGCC